>Ga0180433_10000412_pt1 | contig 73241 bp, 142 predicted proteins | sample SS_ome_8_FD_132980 | JGI IMG/M metagenome (GOLD analysis project Ga0180433, IMG submission 132980) | Hypersaline lake sediment archaeal communities from the Salton Sea, California, USA - SS_1_D_1 metaG | ecosystem: Environmental > Aquatic > Non-marine Saline and Alkaline > Hypersaline >...
TAGCCATAGTATTATTCCTCTTTTTATTTCTTTCTTAAAACTAATATAAATATCAATAATGCAAAATCATACAAAATAATCATTCCCATTAGATTTAGAAATGATATATCGAAGTTAAATTGATAACCCGGTAATATATCCAAACCTAAAGTTTCAATATAGAATTGTGAATATACCGAAGAATCGGCCTCCATAAAGGCTATTATTCCAAAAATCGCTTGACCGATTAATAAATTCAAACCCAGAATTACTAAAGCCGTAAAAAAAGCAATTCCAAAAACTCGATTGTCTTGGATAAATAGCCTTACCATTAAAACATGAATTACAAAAAAAATAACAAAGGCCGATATACCATAAATATCAGTATTCGATTCGATCTCTGGAAAGGTTAAGTAAAAGTCCTCATCTAATCCAGTTGAGATAACCCAATTAAAGATTATCGGAGGCATAAACATAATATAAATGATTGTTGAGATTATTGTTATTCCCACAACCCTAAGCATATTATCATAAAACGTCTCTCCAATTATTTTAAATTCTTGGAGTTTTGTTTGTTCTTTTTTTCTCCGGGATTTTTTTTCAGACATTTTAAAATACTATACCTCCAAAAATATAATCTATATCAGCATAATGATCCTCAAGATCAATTCTTTTTATTTCTATATCTAATAGTCTTAATCCAAAAAAAGATTCCCAAACTAAATTCTCTATTTGATCTTGTTTAAACGTATGTATCTCTTCCTCAATTATAATAGTTGTATTAAAAGATTCAGTATTAGTAAAAATCCAAGATCCGAATCCTATTACTTCAGAAAGATAAACAACTGAGGTAAAAATATATTTATTCTCTTCAATTTCTAATTCATTTTTAATTTCTATAATACTTTCAAATTCTAATGTTTCTGATTGTTCAAAATGACATGATTCTATTTCTTTCCAGAAATAAGCCATTACACTATAATTTAGATCTACTTCAAAATCAGATCCTAAATTACTCAATACTAACTCAGCCTGGAGATTCGTATAATCAAAAGAGGAATCATTAAAGAAAATTATTGGAGGATAATATACTTCCTCACTAAGACTAAAATTTGTAGTTATTGGAGAGAATATTTCAAAAAATTCAGAGTTCCAAAAATTATATACAGCTAATCTATTCCAACCATCAAAAGCTAAAGTTTTGTTTGTTTCAAATTCAAAACTAAAGGTAAAATTTTTCATATTCCGATAATCTTTATTAAAATTCAAATTAATCAAATATTTTTTAAAGTATCTATCAAAAGTAATATCCTTATCTCCTAGCTCATATTTTTCTTTTGTAATTTCTTCAGTTCCGTTTAACCAAGAGATAGAATCAAAATGAGCTTTTGCAACAACCGGAGGAGCAAATGTATCTGTTTTTATAGAATCGAATCGAATAACATCTACCCATTGAACTTCCATAATGGCCGGATTAGTCATATTAGCCTTATCAAAAATTTTCTTGTCATTCAAGTAAGCAGTAAATGTTCCGTTATCTAGTCCCATATAAGAACAATTTGTTTCATGGCATTTAAAATCAACTCTAAGGTTATACCATTGGCGATCAAATACTCTAGTTGATTCAATAGCCGAATTATTTACCCATTCCGTTCCGTTATAGTGTTGCAAATGTATAATATTAGCATTATTTGTAGGAGACATAACCCCTATTTGAAAATTATTACTACAAAGATCTTGTTCAAAAGTCATAATAAAACCTCGATAATAATCCAGGTTAAACCATAGTTCAAAAGTTCCATTATAGAATTTTGGAGAAAACATTTTTTCTACATAACCAGAATAATCCATTGATAAAACTTTAGCATGATTCATCACGTTATCAGAGATTTTTACTTTATCGTTGTGTGTCCAATTATCCGGAGTATTAGTATCATAGTAAAATGAATCACAACCCATATAATGCTCACTAGAATTTATTTGAGTATCATTTTCTTGAGTTGTATTTGCTTTTACATATTCTAAGTTTTCGGGATATTGTGTTTCTTCAAATGTAAAATTTTTAGAAATTGAAGTTGTGTTTTTGTATTCCTCTATAAGATTTGTTTTGTTTTGAATAACTTTAATTCCTTTTATTTCACTTGTTTTAGGAATTTTAATACTAGCTTCCTCCCCATCTTCAATTTCAATTTCATATTCCTTTCCATTGTGTTCAATAATCAAAGCTACATAATCATAATCCTCTAAATCCTCATTAGAGTATAAAATAATTTCTAGATCATTCATTAGCCCGATAGCTATTATTAAAGTTGAGACAACTAAGATAGGAATTAAGGCTATTGCTATATTCCGTTGTTTCTTAACTTCTTTATAATTCGTATGAAGAACTTTTCTTTTAGTTCCTTTTGTAATTTGAGTTTGTACAACCCGGTTTCTATTTCTAGCCTTTCCTCTTGAACTCATATTAAAATTCCTTTAATGTATATTCTAAAGCAGTTGTTAATAATAAATTTATAGCAATTAATATTGCAAAGCCAATCCAAAAAGCATATAATATATCAAATACGATTAATGGAATGTCTCTTAAAGGATCTCCGGATTGTGCAGTTTCAAATACTCCTACTAACATTTCTAGTATCTGAGTATCATTAGGAATCCAGAAAAACGCAATTGCAAAAGCCGTAATAGAACCAAAAATCCATGAAATTACTACGGCTTTAAATTTTACTTTATATTGCATAATTAAACTAAATACCAGGTATAATGCAAGAAAGATTATCATAGTCATCATTATTGACAGATAGACAAATCGTATCACTCTTCTTAGGTACGTCTCCATCCATCTAAACTCAACAATAATAGAACCTACTATCGAAAAAACTAATTGACCAATAATAGCCTCGAATAAGCCTCCCACTCCTCCTCCTAAATCTATTGTAGGAGAATCATCCCCTCCTCCTAAGCCAAAATAATCCTCAAAAACTTCAACTGCAAATAGACCTCCAATATCAATATTATCGTGAGCATAAATCCATAACTGAGAATAAAGAGTCTCGGCTAAGAAAGGAAGCATAAAGACGATAGTTATCCCAGTTATTGCCGTTATAATAATATTTCTTGATAATATACCTCTAAAACTTAAAGCCTCTTCTCTAGCTTTGCTATAAAAGTTCCTAATCTTCTTTCTTCTTGATTTTTGTTCAGACATTTTTTTACCTCAACTAAGGCCTCCAAAACTGAGGCCTATACTAGCTCCATTAATAAGAGCATGAATAATCATATTAGTAGAAATTCTTTTTGAAAGTTTAAATGAAATTGCTAAGATAAATCCTCCAATTAAAGTTGATATTAACATTTCCGGTTGCTCTCCATAAACGGCTATATGATAAGACATAAATCCGAATGATCTTCCTATAACCCCTGCAACTGAACTATTAAAAAACATTTCAACCATAACTTGAGTAATTACAGTAAAAAATAATTCCTCGACAATAGCCATACTTATTGAGAAATATAATAAATCAAAGCCGGTTATATTGTATTTTGGAATTGTTAAACTATTAAATATTACGTAATTTGTGATAGAAATAGCTATAAAACCTATTGCTATTCCAAGAAACATATTTGTAAATTCATCTCTAGATATTCCCAATTCAATATCGAATTTAGTTCGTTTATATTTCATATCATTAATTATTGGAATGAATATAATACCGATAATTCCTAAGAATAATGCTATTTGACCTTTCTCAGCTAGGCTTTGTAAAACGGCCTCTTCTGATTGTGAAAATTGAGTTATTATCCAAGTTAAATAAATAAATACTACTACAGAAAGTAAAACAGAAATTATTTCTAAATTATAAACATATTTTAAGTCAATATCCTTTTTTCCCGGATTATTCCTTTGTTGCTTTCTTCTTGATTCTATTTCACTCATAATAATTATATTTTATTTTTCAATTATTTATTATTTCGGTTTAAATCTTATACCTTTGTTTTTTATATTTTACAAAATAAAAAAATAAAAATTTAAAATTAGAAGACTCTTTTTTGTTTTTTTCTCCGGCTTTTCTCTTGTTGCTTTGCAAATTTCTCTTGTTGCTTTGTTAATTCTTGTTTTTCTTTTTGGATTTTCTCTTGTTGTTTAGCTAAGTCTTTTTGAGATATATAAGGTTGTTGTGGATAAGGTTGATATGGTTGTTGAGTGAAACCAGGTTGTTGGAATGTTTGATATACTGGTTGATAACCGGGTTGTTGTACTTGTATTTTAACCTTTCCTTTCTTTCCTCCTCCGGTAAATCTCCCAATAAATTTTGCTAGGACCACAACTATAATTATTGCAATTATAATGATTATTCCTATTGCAAAAAAGTCTCCGAATCCGTCTCCGAATGTATCTCCGAATAAACCACTAAAGATATCCTCAAATAATCCTTTTCTTTGACTCTCAAAGCTAGCTCCGGTTGTACCGGATACGATAGAACCAAAGGTGACATTATCGTAATATTCTTCTGGTTTTTCTAATGGTACTACTTCATCAGTTTCGACAACTTCAATTTTATATGCAGTCCAAACATTAAGAGTTAGTTTTACTCTTAGTTGAACAAATCTGTTGTGAACCCAGATTGCAACTTTCTCATTCTTGGTTTTGCTTTCTGAATCTCTATCCCAATCTGGAACACTTGTAAAATATTTATCATACTTCCTAACTTTCCAATGCGTAAAATGGAAGTTATCTCTATATTCAAAAACAACCGGAGAGAATTTAAAGAAGTTTGTTGAGAAAGAACAATTATCCATAGATTTCTCTTCTGTTTTTGAATCGAAAATTGGATCTCCATTTTTATCCTCTGGGTTTAAATCAGAACCTTTGGAATTTACATTAATTCCTAAATCAACGGTTCTATGTACGTAAGCCCCCGTTAGATAAGGATTAACTGAAACTTGTAGAGAAGCCCCACTTTTATCTTGTAAAGCATGATCCGGTTGCCCATTTTGGCTTAGAGTTTGAGATTTTGACTCTACATTTGATATTCCTTTAACTTCCGGATTGATCGTATTTAATTTTCCATGAGTTTCATCTTCTAATACAACTGAAGATACTCCAATATAAGCAAATTCCTTTTCTAGTTCAAATCCTAATTCATCGGTAATAACATCAGGTATTACAGTATCGTCAATGTCAAAGCTCATTTCCAGATCGCCACTCCAATAGTTATTCTGTAGGTTATGTTTATAAACATCTCCTAAGCTAAGATGTGTCCAGGATATATCGGCCCGGAATCCGTCTCTTTGTTTATCATCTAAACCTTTCCATTTAAAATCTATACATTCCCATTTCTCTGTTGTATCTGTAAATCTTTCTGAACATTCCATGAAGTTAAGATTTGTAAATACATTAATATCTTTCCTCATAGAAACTTTATAATAGTAATATTGTATATCTCCGGATTCTAAATGATAAAGAAGATCTACATCGTCTTTGGTAAGTGTCCATAATCCTTGAGTTTCAAACCCTACTTTATTACCAAAAGCCTTATTGTTTGAGATAGAAGAACCACAAAATTTATCAAATTTAAAGTTCTTAATTAAATCTCCGGAAGTTAGGAATATTGTATCAATATCGTATGCTGGATCTAAAGAACCATTATCTTCTTGAGCAACAGTACTTGGAATTATAGTAAGAAAATTAAAAAAGCCAAGAAAAGTCATTGAAAAAATTATGTAAGTTAATAATGCTTTAGAGAATTTCATTTTCTCAACTCCTTATCCGGTGATTAGAATTTTATTGTCTTCTAAATCTTCAAGAAAACCCTCAAAAATAAAAATCTCAATAGGATCAGTTTTACATTCAAACTCAACGTCTATTTTAGCCTCTGAAATATAACTATCTTTATCTGGGTTTAAGAATACCGGTTCTAACAGAATCATTGAAATATTAAGGTCTTCAATGTAAGTATAAGATGGTTCGATATTCTCAACGTCTGCATGTATAACCTCAGTTCCATTGAATACTAACCATAGACCAAAGCCTCCGATCTCATATTCAAGTGTATCGTCAAGATCATTTTTCTCTAAGTAATATTCCGGTACGTATGAGCTTGAACCGTATAGACTTGCATCCTCGCCCTCGATTGTAGTAATATTAATCCATAATTCAATATCATATTCAATATCTCCGGAAATATCAGATTCATTATAGATTCCTTCAACTCCATCTAATTCAGTAATATTGCATTCTACATAATTAGGATTTCTTAAGAAATGAACCACAATTGTATTTTCGTAAGGATCGTTTATGTCCTCTGAGCCTAGAGGAGAGATTGTCTTAGGTAAGAAAGTTCTACCATCTAAATCATCAGAGTCAATATCCCATACGGTTATGAAAACCGGAGAATCTATATAAAATACCTCTCCGGTTTCAATTGGATTATCATACCCAGAGTCTTCTGGAAAATCATATTTTTTATCGGATTTGTTGTATTGTGTTAAAACTACTTCACCATCTATTTCATCCCCTGTCCAAGAATCGATCAATGTAATTTCCATATATCCTGATCCTCCGGCACTAGGAGGAGTAAGTACAGAGAATAATGCAAATCCTCCGATCAAAACTGCAACAACAATAAGAATTACTCCTAAAGCTATTTTTGATGATCTTGATTTAGGAACTAGTTTTGAAAATCTTGAATTTCCTTTCGTTTGAGATTTTGATTTTTTAGGTTTATTTTTTCTTCTAGTTTTTTTAGCCATATTAATCAATTTATAATTATATTATTTAATTATTAATTAGAACTAACTTTTTTATATTTTTTATGTTATTGTTATTATTAATCATAATTTTATAAAATACTTTGAGTTAAGAAGATGAAAAACAAACCTGGAAAACCTAAGAATAAAGATAAAACTTTTAGGAATAGACTTCTAGCCGTTATTATTATTAGCTTATTCTTGGTTTTGGTAATGGGATTTATTTTAATGGGTTCTATGAGGTATAGGATTCTAAGAGTTAGAGGCCATAGTCAATTCGATAGAGACTCCGATTATATTCTAAAGGAAGTTATTATAGCAACTGAAGTTGAAGATCCTGGAGATGAGGATGAGACATGGTATTATAAATCTATTGGAGGAGCTTATAATTATTTAGATTTTGAACTAGAGAATATTACTGAAGATGCAAAAGAAGAATTTATTCTCGATCTTTCATTGAGACTACTTATTGAGAATGAGATAGATTCTATATTTATTATCTTTATCGTTGTTGAGGTAAATGCAACTGATGTTGAGAAAGTCTTAGTTTCTGAAGAGATCGACCTCTATAAATCTACAGATATTCAATTAAATGGTTATGATTATTCTAAAGAGGAAGTTGAGACCGAAATTACCGACTTATCAGCTAACTTTCTTTTAGAGGCTATTTTGAATATTGTTTAATTATTTTTTTTTATTTTTTTATTAGTATAATTTCTTTCTATTTAGGTAATGCTATTGACTTAAAGAATATAAGAAAATCTTTTTGTAGTTAAATAGGTAATAACTCTAAATTGTTATTAGTTATTTTCATTAGAATTGTTTTTTCCTCAGTTTCAATTAAAAACCAATTTTCAATTATAGAAATTAGACTACGAGGAATAATTCCTAGAGAATAAAATTTATTGAGAAATTCTAAAAATATATCTACTTCATTCATTTTAATTTGAGTTTAATTTATTATTTTATTGGAGATCTCTTGTTTTCAATATCTGTTGTATCTTATCTTTCTGTTTATAATCTATTTTAACAGTTTCATAATTGTAGGCTTTATATCTACCACTAGCCATTTTGACCAAATTATATTCTTTCTTAAAAGAGATAAGACCTTTTTGTTCTAGCTTATTCAAATATCTTCTAATATTTTTTTTATCAATTAATGTGAGTTTAGCAATTTCTGGTATTCTATAAGAATCATGAATGATATACATCATTATTCTTTCTTCATTATTAGGCCATCTTCCTTTTTTAATTCTAAGATTTAAACTACTTTCTACATTATAAATATCGTAAAACTTAGAGGAATTACTTTTTTTAAGAATCCATTTCGGAATTGATTGTATTTTTACTTTTCTAAATTTACCATTATGATATATCTCAATAGGCTTTCCAGATTTTATTTTCTTGATTGTTTTCTGATTCTTTTTCCAAATATATTCAAGTATAGTCATAGTAAATATTAAGATTCTAGACTATTTAAGACTAGTCGTAAATTTTTCTTGCTTTGATTTTGCTATTATTTATTATTTTCATACTTCCAGGCTTGAGGCCTAAAGATTAATATTTTTCTCCCGGAGTTCTAGGCTTTTTTTTTGATCATTTTCGTTCATTATGTTAGGTCTTAAGATTAGATGAAAATAATATTAAAAAGTAAATTTTTTTGTGTTATCTATTCTATTCAAAATTGCATGGCCTAACTTTTTATTTTCCATATTTTAGACTTTTTAATAGGTTAAAGTAATACTATTTTTTCGTAATATTAAATCTTTTATCTAGATAAGTTTTTAATCAGATAGTATAACATTTATATACTTAGTCTTTCTTTCTTTTAGTGATGATCGTAAATAATCTTTATTCCGGAATGATCTTGACTAAGCTAGGTTTTCTTACCGATTTTCTTTTATGACTCCTAGAAGAATACCAAAAAAGCAAAATCGGATTTTTCAAATATAACTTGATAATTTATAGCCGGAAATATTTTTACTATTTTTATCTTTTATCTCTAGAGAGGTTATAATCCCTATTTCTTTTAATCTTTCAAAACTTATATTCCAAGAGGAGTTTTGACTATTTCCAAATGTTTCAAAAAGCAATTGTTTGATTTTAGATTTAGTTTGATAATCTGTTTTATTCATTACATAAATTATTCTAATTTCTAAATCTGTATATTGTTTTAGATAACCATATTTCTTTTGGAGATATAATAGGTCTCTCTTCATATTATAATATTGTTTTTAATATTATAAATAACTTAGTTGAGGTTGTATGTTTCTATACTCGTTATAAATTTTTCTTATTTTCTTAAGAGAGTAATTTGTAATGTTTAGAAGTTCGATTATATAGGCCTCAGTAATTATAGGTTTAAAAAATCTTTTATTTGTTAATAAGGTAAGAGCAACTATCCATTTGATATTAGCATTATACTTTTTTTTAACACAAATTTTTTCAATTTTAGAAATTACAGTAAAAGACTTTTGAATAACTACATTTAGATTTAATTTCAATCGCGTCGATAGTTCCGGTTGAGATATTACTTTTCTCAATAGTTCTTTGGCCGGAAAGGAATTGTTGTATTTATGAGCTATTTTAGAATCTAATTGAGGAAGACTTCTGGCTTTCTTTATATATTCCATTCTAATTTGTTTAATTTCATTGTTAATATCTAACATGATAACTTGATTAAAAGAGATTAAGTTCCTCTTATAAAAGAGGAGAGGTTAAGAGGAAAATGAATTATTGAGAAAGCAATTGTTTTAATTTTAGAATGAGGTTTTATGTTATTATATAGAATTGTTATGGTAATCCTGGATTCTCATATTTCTAATCATTGAATCCGGATTTTTTTTGTCATACTACATGGAGGAAAAAATTAATATTTTTTTATCATTCTTTTAAACATCAACCTCCTTTTGTTTAATTTAATAATGGTATTGCTTATATTTAACAATTCAGATTAAAAAGATAATAGCCTATTAAAAATAATGATTAAAGCATTAAAATTAAAAAGAATAAGAAAATAAAAAAAATAATTAATGTTTTATATCAATTTGTCTTGATAAAGCCTGGAGTTTCTTAATAATAACTTTTTGTTCGGCTAATTCCAATTGAAGTTTAATTCCTCTAAGGAAGTCAAGTGCAATTGGAGAATTTCTTTGTTTATTATCATTTAAAACTTTGATAATTTGGTTGATAACAATTACCTTTGAGTTATCTTTGTCTATTTTAGGAGTCTTCAGTTTTTTTGCTTTAGCTTTAAATTCCTCTTTCAATTCGTTTTGGGATTTTGGTTTCTTCTTGACCGGAGGCTTTTTTTTCTTAGCTTTTTTAGGTTTTGAAGATTTATTGTTTAACTCTTTTATTAAGGTCTCTCTATTTTCGATCTGTTTTGGTTTTATTTCTTGTTTAGCCTCTATTGATTCTCTTGGAAATATTTCTTCCTCTTCTTCCTCTATTTCCCAAAAGTTCATCTTCTTAGCCATGATTACTCCTCCTCTTCTAATAATCCGGTTTTAATCAACTGAGCTTTTATCGTGTTAAAGGTTTCTCCATTTGCTTTAAAGAAAGCTCTATTATCCGGGTTTGAAATTAGCAATTTCGCGTTGTTATTGAAAAACTCCATTAGGAATTGTAATTGTATTAGGAGATCTTTTTTTCTAATTTCTTTTAGAAATTCATCTTCTGGTAATGCGTATATGTTTAACTTTCTTGGACCTTTCTTAGCAACTATGATCTCTCCTTTTTTAGTAAGCCTATAGCATAAAGTATTAATTGTATTTGGATCTCCGGCTAAGGCTTCAGCTAACTCAAACTTACTCATATCTCCATTTAGTAGTTCTTTTTTTATCTCTGATTCACTTACCATTTTCTTCCTCCTCAAATTGTTGTTGGTTTTTTAAAAAAGTTTTAAAATATCGATCAAAAATCTCCTGTTCTTTTTCAAATACTTTATCATTTTCTTTTGCTGGTAATATTGTTGGCCTCATTTAAAATTCTCCTATTTTTTTTTATTCCATTGTTTTAAGTGTTCTTTGCATAAAGCTACTCCTACATTACCGGCTTGTACTATTTTTATATATTTTTCCTTACAACCGGAGACTGAACAAATGTCTTCCGGAACTTTAGTATTTATAGATTCCCAATTCATATACTCTTTAATATTTTCATACATTTTTTTTTTCCTCCGTTTTGGTTTTATTTATTTTGGTAAAACTTGTAATTCTTTTTTGTTCTAAGACTCCTAGCTTACTTGCAAAAGCTATTGATCTTAGATACCTTTCTTTCTCATTTTTAAGTTCAAATACTACTAAGACCGGACAAATTTTGCAACCGGAATGATTAAGATCGGGATATTTTTTTCTTAATCTCCTTATACAAATTTCCGGTATTTCTCTTTTGAAATAGTCTCTAAAAGGATAACAGTATAATTGACCTTTCTTGTGTCGGTGAAAGAAAGTAGGTTTATTTTCATTCATGTTATTTACATTAGTTCCGTTTCTCATTTGCGTTAGCCAAATCCTACGTTGTGTTCCGTCTCCATGCTTAATACCGGAGATTACAACTGTGTTTTCTTCTAAAAATTGTTTATCATTGAGAAAGGCCTTATGCTTAATATGATAACAACATGGGAAGACCTTTTTATTATATTTACCGGCTTTTCTTAGTTTCATAGCCTCTGGAATTTTTAAAAAAGATTCTTTTAAGATATTTGCATAATTAAACTTCTTTCCAGGCTTGATCTGAATAAAATTAGGATCTTTAGCAATTAAGCTAAGAGTTTTAGATTGCTCATAAGGGTTAAAACAATTTACCGGATAAACTCTTTTACTATAAGATTTCTTTAGTTTTTCATAGAGGTAAGTAGAATCAATTCCTCCGGAGACTAATACAAAGATTTTTTCAAAATTTTTTAAATTCAATTTTTTTCTCCAAATGTATATTGTTATAGTATGTTATAGTAAATGATTCTTAGCTATTTAAGGGTTATTATTTGTTATAGTGTTTTTATTTTATGATAACTTATAATAACGATTTACAGAATATTGAGGAGCTTATCCAGGTCTATATTTTCAGTAAATAATCTATAAGATATTAGGAGATCCGGAGACCTCTCGTTGTTAGCTTTAGCCTGGAACTCTTATTCTATGACTTCTCACTATATCTGAAAGAACTAGATAAAATGAAATTAAAGGTCTTTAAGTATAGAAATAAAAAGAGAGTATCTAAGAGGCTAGTTGGAAATTTCTAATGATTTTCCTTTTAGTCTTAGTCTTTATCGGTTTTTTAGGTAGTTCATAAAGAGTTCTATTATTTGTTTCTGTTAAGAAGATTATTCCATTATTATTTAGGAGTTTTAAATTTCTCCAAATCCAATTGATTTGACTTTTATCATTGGATTTAATCTCTAAGAGTCTTCTTATTCTTTTAGTGTCAATAAAGGATCTATTTTGTTCTATAAAATTATTAATAATATCAACTATATTTTCAAATAATCTTTTTTGAGTATTATTCATCATTGTTTGTTTTTCCATTGTTTGTAGTATGACTAGAGATTTTATTTTTCCAATAGAAAAAATGGTCTATCTCTTTTCAATGTTAATATATTGCTATGATACAATTTAATGGTTAATATTTTTTCTAATGACTAGTCGTAAGTCTTTTTTAGGTTAAAGAAAAGAATATTTAATGGTTTTGTAATTCCAGGCTTGAGGCCTAAAAATTAATATTTTTCTCCCGGAGTTCCAGGCTTTTTTTTTGATCATTTTCGATCATTTTAAGGTCCTATAAATAGAGTTAAAAATTGAGGAAAAAAAATTTTGTTATGAAAGTCTTTTTTCTTTGTTTTGCTTTGCTATTATTTTAGCTTCTTTGATCATTTCAGAGTTGTTAAGATTGTTAAATTTCTTCATTATAGTTTTTGCTAAATTAATTTGAGAGTTTTTCATTTTTCGGTTTATTTCATCTCTAGTCTTTTTAGAATCTTTAGGTTCTGAATTAAATTGTCTTATTTTAAGTAATATCTCTTTTTGATTTTCTTTTTTAGGAAATTCTATCCATAGCCACCAAAAAAACATTTCATAGCCTTTGATACCATCTATATCTTGAACTATTCCTATCTTTGCTTTAGTATTAGTATTTGTCCAGGTCTTTTCTTTATTTTGATTTTTGGTAAGTTTCCAATTATTATATTGTTTTCTTTCTACCATTTAAAACATCTTCTTATTTTTGAATATTTTTTTATCCATTATTTATTAACTGATATTACTTAAGTAATATCCGTCTTCATCAAACATTAAAGACTTTCCGGATTTTAGTTGTTTTTTCATATCTTCAATTTCGTAATTGTGATATGCCTCTTTCATATCTTTTAACCAATGATTTAATCCAATATTGCTTTTAATCCTCAACTTTTTATATCTAGCATATTTAGATAGATCTTTATTTTTTGGAAAATCAATTATGTTATACTTCTTTGAATATTTTTCTTTTAATTGATATTGAACTCTATTAGAACTGGATTTTGATTTTTTAATTACTCCTTTATTGATTAATTTATTAAGCATATTCCTCATTTGGCTTTCAGTAATCTCCAGGCGTTTAGCAACTCCAGAATTATATCTTTGGGTTATTTCCTTAACATTTTGAGGTTTATTCTTACTAGACCAAAAAAGAGACAATATTGAACTTGTTAAATATTTATGTTTATAGCTCATTTTTTTCACATGAAGTAAATTTATTGTTAATTATTATTTAATTTTGATTTTAATAAATATTAGGTTTAAGTATAAAAATCATTATTAAAATTCTTCTCGGTTTGATTTTTCTCTTTTGGAGACTCTGGATTAAGTAAATTAATCAGATTTGAAAAATTGTTATTTAGGGTTTGTAAATTATTTGTTAATTGTGATATTTGGTTGTTGGTTTGTTGATTTTGATTAGCTAGGACAACAATAGCTTTTTCTATCTTATCAAATCTATTATCATGGCTTTGTTGATTATTGAGAATTTGATCTATAGAGGAGATCTTATTGTCTAAATCGGAGATCTTATTTTCTATATCTTCAATTTTTCCAGGTAGTTTTTCTTGAATATCTAATATATTAAATCCTTTCTCTATATCGGAAAATTCGATCTCTCCGGATTCTTTAGGCGAGTTATCAATTGCTATTTCTTTATTTGTACCGGTTATCTTTGCAGTAATATATTTTCCTAATCCGGCTAATGAATTTATGTCCTCTCTATATTCTATGGCGATATGGATTTTTTTATGAAGTATTGGTTCATCTCCGATTATTTTGAATCCTATCGTATTAAAGAAGTCTTTGCAATGTCTTACGTCGTTTTCTCTCTCATGGAAATAATTGATAAAGCCTTTGGTTGTGGAGACTTCCGATTGATCTTTTGGTCGGTTGAAATTAAAGGCTATATTATGAATATTTATCTCAACGGATTCTATTCCTCCAAAATCAGCTTGATTCAGATATATGTAATACTTAGGCCTTTTCCAATTTTTTAATATCGTAGGTTTAAAAAAAATCTCTTTTGATTTAGTTTTATGCTTTTGTAATTTATATTTTCCATTGGCTAACTTAATAGGATTATAAGATTTAATCCAATTAGGTATATCTCCTAAATCTAAACGGAAAGATAAATTATGGATATGTTCGGTTATTACTCCAAAATAATTATTGAATCGTTTTTCTTGGTCTAGATTTTCAATTGTAGTCTTTGATTTTGCACTAGTTAAACCATATTTTAAATAGAATTTTCCGGCACTAGATAATTTATAAAAGTTAGGTCTAGTGCTAGTTTGTTCAATGTATTTGTTTTTCTTTAACCAATTTATCATTTTGTAAATTTTAGAATGATGGATCTTTAGTTTTTTGGAGATCATATAACCATGAAAACTTTTATCAGTCCTAGAAAGATGTTTTAAAATCTCTTGTTTTAACTGATAGTCTTGATCAATTAGGCTAGTTTGTTTCGTACTAGATTTTTTTGATTTTTTGATTTGAAAGTTAATATAATCAATTAATTGAACTCTATTAATAGTAATGTATTTAGAACAATACTTACATTTAGCAACCGGATTCTTAGGAATTTTTTTAATATCTTTTGGAGAGTATAATTGACCTTTATATCCTTTCCGGTTCTTTTTACAATGCTTACATTCTACTATTAGTGAGATCTTCATATATAGAGTTGTCTATGACCAAGTTCTTTAAGTTTATATTCAAACTCTTGTTGTTTTTCATTCATTTGTTTTACTGAATCATTTACTAGAGCTTTGATATGCTCTCTTTCTGATTTGAGTAAATATTTTCCTTTCTTTTCAAAATATTCTATTACTTCATTAATAATTTTTTCCTCTGAGATTTCGATCATCTTTTTTTCATCTTTAACATTCATTAAATCTAATTGATGAATAAGATCAAAGAATCTATAGAATTCACTTAAGCCGGTAAATAATTTTTTATCTCCTTTTGAGAAGTAAGGTTCTATCTCCTCTAAGATTTCCTCATTAGGAATAAAAGAGGCTAATGTATAGCCGTATTCATAATTCTTAAGATATGGCTCTCTAGATTTTAAGATAGTAATATAATCTAAAAGAGAATTATTAATGATAACGGCCAATTTTAAGTTTTCCTCATTTCTCTTCTTTAACAACCGTTTATAACAATCTGTATGCAAGTTTATTGAAGTCATTTTTTATTTCTTCCTCCTTTTTCTTTTAATTGGTTTATATTCTGGTTTTTTTTTAGATGTGAATTGTTGAATAAATTTTTCTTTTTTTTCAATTGAAGTAAATAAGAAGTCTTCAATTTTCGTTTGTATAAATTTTTGATTTCTAATAATACAAGTTTGCTCTCTTAGATAAGTTTGAAAAGTTTTGTAATTTGCAGGTTTATTTTTCTTAGAATTATAAAATCTATTTATTATACATAATTGTTGATAATTCATGTGAAGATGCAACTTCCGTTTAATTATTCCGGAAAGAATATGAATATTGATATAGGTAAATAATTTCTTATTCACTTCAGTTTTAAATAGGTTTATATCATCTTTGGTTAAAGGAATGATCTTTTCTATAAATTTTAAAAGTAAGCCGGTTCTATAACTCTCCTTTAACGTATAAAATACTTTTGCTTTTTTAAGTTTCTCGATTAGGTTATCCGTTTCTTCAAAGGTAAAACTTTTAGTTCCTAAATATATTTTACCTACGATTCTATCTATTATATCACGGTCTCTAACTTTTATTGCTTTATCTAAATCATAGTTTATGCTTTTGGCCATTGAGTCTATTAATTTGAAGAGGTATAGGCTTTTAGAGAAATAATTCTTCCTTTGTTGTTTTACAATATACGATTTGAATCTTCTTAATTGGGTAAAACTCATATTGCCGAATATTTGCTTATAGTCTTCTTGGAATTGATTGTGATAAGCGATCTGAATTAAACTATGAACTTTGATATGATTACTTAAAAAGTCAAATTCTCTATAAAATGAAAAGCCTGGAGTTTTTATTGCTTTTGAAAAAGTAAGTAATAGTTTTTTGTCAAAAGCAATAGCATTTCTGGGTTGATCTTTTGTATTGACTTTAAGACTCTCTAAGATTCTTTTATAATCAAAATAATTAAAATCAAAAAGAGCAATATTAAAAATTGTGTGTTGGATTACGTCTATTTCATTAGTTTTGTTGAAATGTTTTAATATCTTTTCTATAATTTCTTCTTTCTTAAGTTTGTGTTGCTCTTGATCTTCTTTCAATTCTTCTAAGAGATTATTGGTTTTTTTAGCTATTATTTTTAAATAATAACTATTAAATTGTCTCATTGCATAACCATCTCTCTCTTCATCTAATAAGTCAAAATCAATTCTTTCTTTGATAAGTTTTATATTCTTATAGTCTAAATTGTATTGGTTTAATCGGTTTAATAAATATAGATCGAATCCGGGATAATTCTTCTTATCATAAATAGTGAAAAGAAATTCCATTAGCCGTTCATATTCTTTAGTTCCTGAAGTTGTAAATACTTTAGTCTCTTGTTCGTGCCAATTAAAATTCTTAGTTGAGTCATGTTTTGGAAAGAAATGTTTTATAATAATTGAATCAAAGAGTTTATAAACGGAGTGCTGATGAAGTTCCTCAAACACAAATAAATCAAATATGGATTCTAATTCCTCATACGTAAATTGATTTAGATAGCCTCTATTTATTATATATTCTTGGGTTGAAACATTTTTCATTAAGCCTTTATCATAGGCCTCTCTTGATTCTTCGATTCTTTCGGCTATTTCTGATTTAAACATTTTTAAGGCTTTTGGATCTCCGGCTTGTGCTAATCTATTTAGTAATGGAAAGGCCAAATTTCTCCTCAATAGTCTAGTATTATAATCGTGTTCAAACCATGCTTGAAGATTTGAGCAATGACCTTTGAACTCCTCTTCTTTAGAAAGACTCCTTACTACTTTTTCATATCCTTTTTGGTTTTGTTCATGTCTCCCGATATAATTCTCGGCTAACTGATCTATTGAAGTAAGCTCTTGTTGATTTTTAACAGTCTCCTGGGGATTATGAAGTAAGAGATATTTACATTGGATAAATTCTTGAAAATAGCCGTTTTTATTCCTAATAAAAATTTTAGTATCTCCTTTAACTAATCTCAGTTCAATTAAATGTTTATCTTCTTTTATTTGTTGTTCAGTTCCTATTTTGAATATTTCATTGAACTTAGGATTTTCCCATAAAAAGATTACAAAGGAAGTATCGTTAGTCGGGTGATTTGTAAAAAATTCTATAAACTCCAGGTAAGATTTAAAACCGTCGTTATGAGCTAAGTCATACCAAGTTTCGTTAGGAATTGGAGATTCTAACTTCTTAGCTTCTAAATCACTAACTAAAGGAATATCCTTTAATTGAAAATAATATTTGTCTTTTATCGTTCTATCAAATAGAAATTTTCTATTTTTACTTCTTTGGTTAATCCAAATATGAGCAATATCGCCAATATTCATTTTATCTCTATAATTGTTTTTTCCCATTGCTCTTATAGTCCTAGTCTTTTCTCCATTTTCTAATTTAGGCTCTAACCAAGCCATAAATGATAAATTTTGATTCATTTGGTTTTCCTCCAGGCTTTCATTCTCCAAATAATTTTTGATATAATTTTTGGGTTGATAAACCATATAATTCATGTAATTTTAGAAAATATTTCATACGACTTTTAAAGTCTATAAAATTGTAATGCTCTCTCCAAAGAGAAGAATTAGAATCCGGTAATACGTATGAGATTAATGGAGTTGTAAGTCTTATAGTATTAATTAAATGATCAGTTCTTTTTTCTATTTTCCATTGCTCTTCATTTAGGTATTCTAAAAAGAGATTATAGTCATACTCCCCTAGAATAAATTTACATTTATAACAAATATTACCTCTGATCTTTAATTTCTCTTTTGGATTTACTCTAATAGTATATATCCGGTAATCAATACTATTCCAAATCATATTACATTCCATACAATAGTTTAATCTAGTCAATATCCTCTCTCTCTTAATTTTTCTAAATCTTTATCAAGTGTTTCTTTTATAAATTCTATTACTTCCGGTTTTAATTTCTTAAAACAGTATTTATTTTCAAAAGTAGTAAGATAACGGTATAGAGTATCTTTTTTCCAAAAGTAGTTTTCGATAATACCTCTGAGATTGTGATGGATATCTCCAAATAACCCACAATGTTCAAAACTCTTTTCGGTTTTCCAATGAAAGTCTATATAGAGAGCAAAATATCTAAGCTCTATAATTATATCCCATACTTCCTCTAATTTAGTTCCTAATAGTTCAAATAATCTTAGAACTTCTTTTTCATCTTTAGGATTATTTTCATAATCGGATAAATGAGTAATCCCATCTCCATGTATAAAGCTCATTTTATCTATTCCTCTAATAATTCATATTTTTTTATATAGTGAATGAATTTATCTAATTCTTTTTGTAGATTTGATTTTTTCTTTATATCATTTATTCTCGTTTTAATATTTGCTATTTCAATAGTAATCCAATGGAGATTTGCTAAGTTTTCATGTGGTGATATGTTTTTTTTATTTCGATTATATTCATAGGCCTCCAATTGTATTTCTTCTAATTTCTCATCTAATTTCTTGAATAGGTTTATCAAATAGCTTTTAGAGGTATTGATAAATTCGGTTTCTTTTTCGTTTTTCAATTTATTCACTCATTTTTTTTAATAACTCGTATTGATTAATTTTATTATTATACAATTAGAACAATTTTTAGTCAATTTTATTTTCTCTCCAGGTTTTTGTTTTCTTTAATCTTTTCTAAACAATAATTTTCAGATTTAATATCTCCAATACAAATATGACAAAGATAATAATAATATACGTTTTGATCCTTAGTGTATCTTTTACCTCTTCCTTTTCCACAATGAAAGCAAATTGGCATTTTATTTTCCTCCTCTATATATTGGATTAATTTTATAATTCTCTTCGTAAAAATCTCTTTTTTGACAAATTATTCCTAATACGATATTTGAGTTTTTTAGGAATATCCATAAGAAATGTTTTTTTCCATCTCTAAATAGCTTAAAGATTGTTTCACTTTTCTTTTCTTTAAAGAATTTTTGAATCCGGTTAAAGTGAGTCATTAAGGTTTCTTTAGGAACTATTAATTGAAATATATGATCCTTTCTTCTATACTCTTTTAGGATTATAGCATTTTCACTTAACCAATGAAAGAAACTATAATTAGTCTCTTTTAATTTATGAAAGGTTGTATAATCAAGTTCTTTTAGAAGTTTAACTTCTTTCTTTTGTAAATAGAGATTTCCGTTAAAGCTCTTCCGGTTTAATATTACTAAGCTATTTGAATTATGTAGTAATACGTTAGGATTAGGAAAATACCATTCCGTCATATTAGGATTACGGTATATGTCAATATGATTAAGGAAAAAACTAAGTGTGTTATTATTAACCATAGTTGATAATAGCTTTCCTTTTTTAGCTTTTATAACCATATTTAAATTTCGTGAAAACTCTTTATCATTTTCTAAACAATAGTTTATAGAGGTTTTAGCCTTTTCATTAAAATATTTTATTAAAACAAATAAGCTATTTTTTCTAACTATAAAGTTTTGATCAGAAAGGAACAAATTTTCAAAAAATAAGTAATCCTCTTTAGCTAGATTAAAATCTTCTTTAAGAAATTCAGTTATCCATTCTCCTCTTACATTATACCATTCATAGACCGAATCTTCCCCTGCAATCATTTCTTTTAAAAATTCTATATAGGTCCTTTCTGTTAATAATCCGGAGAGATATTCTTTCTTCCTCGAATCAAATACCTCGTTAGCTTTTCTAATATGCAATAGACTTACCTCTTTTTATTTGTATCATCTAAAATAATCCTCCATATTCTTAAATTCAATTTTATCTGTTTTGATTTCAAAAATTTGATTTAGATTTTCGATAAATTCATTCTTTCCTCCATAGCTAGGATGTCGTATTTTGGAAATGGTAATATCCGGTATATCGTTGTTTTCTCTTAATTCTTTGAGACAATTGAAAGCTATTTTTCCTATTCCATGAGCTTCTTTAAAATCAAATACTTTAAACAGTTGTAATATGTATTTTTTCCCCTCTTCTATTTCTTCCTTACTTGGAGTTCTATTAGTCTCAAGCTCTCCGGTATTATGAGGATGAAATGGAAAGGTATTAAACAAAACACATTTAGAAAAAAGTTTTGGATTTTTTTCAAAAAAGCCATAGACTATTGTTGCCGAGTTTTCAGTATAAATTTTAAAATCATAATCTATATCCTTTCTTATCTCTCTAAAGAGTCTATGTTTCTTTAAAATCTTAGTACTAGTAAAAGCAATTCCCGAATGCTTTAATCCGTTGTACCCTCCGGCTTCTCCTAAGAGTAATATTTTAGCTTCTTTATAGAATAGATATTTAAGATAAGTTAATTTATTATGGTATTGAGTTGTAGTATCTACAAAAGGTTTCTTAACTATTCGATAAGGATTATATACTAATTCATTTGGTTTTCTTTGAACTAACATATCCATTAGTTCGTATAAATCCTCTTCTAATAATTGTCTTCTATAAGGATAACCCATTTAAAATTCCTCTTTGTAGATTTTTTTATTTCTCCTGGCTTTCCAATGTTTTTCACAAAATAATTTATTTTTATATCTCTTGTTATTACAACCTTTCATTATACAATTTGGTCCGTTATACATTTTTATTTACCATCTCCATATTTGTTCTTAAACTTTAAAATATATTCTTTTAGACCTTCTTCATCATCTTCATAAATTAAATCAAAAATAGTCTCCATATTAAAATCGGGATATTTGTTTTTAACGATTACATGAAATTTATAATTGTCTTTAGATAATTTTTCAAACCCATAGGCGTAATCAGAGATATAGCCTTTATCTTTAGAAAACTCAAACCATCTAATATACGGTTGATACTTATTCAATACTTTAGAATCTATATTGAAAGCCGTATACTTTGTTATAAATAGTAAAATTTCATATTCCGCTTCTTCCTCTGGTTTAATATAATGAACTTCTAAAAAGAGAGGAGAACTTCTTTTATCTTTCTTAATTGATTTTTCGTATTTATTCATTTTTAGGTGCCTCACTTTGAGAAGAAACTTTCTATAGTCTTTTGTTTATTATCCTTTCTCATTTTTGGAGTTTTCTTAATATCATAATTGCAAATCATATATTCCGTTTTTTCTATTTGGTTTTTTGCACTAGTGCAGTATTTTATTTTAACTGGTATTACTTTCCAATTATCTAAATCCTTAAACTCATCAATATAGAACTTACATTCCCCTCCAATACTAGTAAGGAAATGGAAAGGAGTTTCTTTCATAATATTTATCAAATCATAATGATCATTCATAGTAAATCTATAGATTGTGTAATATTGCTCAGTACTAGGATATGGAGGATCAGCATAAATAAAACATTCTTTTGTTAATCCTTTTTCTGTATAAAAGGCTTTAAGAAATCTTTTATATGCTTTTCGGAAATCATAACTAGTTAAATTTATAAATTGCAATCGTTCAATTAGCTTAGGATCAACCTCAGTTAATAAGCCTCCATCAGCATTAGAAATAGGCCTGGTTGTTTTTGGAGATAAACCTCTGAAATTAGGAAATATCCTAGAGATCTGTTTATAATATTCAATTGATTCTTTTGTAGAAATGGATTTACAAACAGTTGGGAGAGTTATACCTCTATAATTCATATCAACTTTTTCTCCCGGAATATAAAAATAATTAACAGCCTGGATTCTCATAGCTTTTATTAAACCTCTAATATTCTTTATTGTTTCTCCAATTGCTTTTGAATTATCTGGATTAAATAATTTGAGAGCTTTTAATTGAGCAATATTCCATTTATATAAGCTCACTAATGAAAGATTAAAATATGCTAATCCCATTTCCTTTATCAAATTATAATCATAAGTTCCTGAGCCTCCAAAACCTAACTTATTTGAATAATAGAAATAATAAGCATTTTCAATTTTATTTTTAGGAATTGTCTTTCCGGCTCTCATTCTTTCAAAAACAAATTGAGAGAGCAAACCTAAAGTACCGGTTTTTAAGAAATCAAACTCTTTTGGGAAATCTCGAATAACTTCAAAATAGTTAATATAATTATTGTCAATATCATTGAAACATTCATATTTATAGGCCTTTGGTTTATTAACCTCATATACACATGACCCCGCAAATAGAGTTTGAAAATAATCATGGAAAGGAGTATTATCTTCTAGTTTCTTTCTTAGCCGGTATTTACCTCCAATTTGATTTATTTGAGGAGGTATATATTCAGTCATTTCTTTTTTTCTCTCCATTTCTTTAGTATTTTTTTTAGGTTATCTTTTTCTAAAATATCATGTAAATTATTCCTTAGAGCATTCAATTTAAGTTGTAAATCAATTGAATAGTATTCATTATTAAACATTTGGAGATTATTATCAATTTCAGTCTTAATATTATCGATCTCTTCAGATATTGCTTTTTGTAATTCATTCAAGTTTTAATCCTCTCTATCTAATAATTCTATTCCAAATAATCTAGGATTATTTTTGATAGTCTCAAATAATTGAAGTATCGTATTTGTCTCTTCTTTATTATTCTCTTCATGTTTACCTTTAATCCCTATAGCCATATTATTATCCTCCGGTCTATAAATGAATGATAATATAAAACATCTAAATATAATTCTAAAAATTAGGTTTAATAAATTTCTGGGTTTAGCTTTCATTATAGTTAAAATTATTTGAATTGTTAGTATAAAAGATTTGTAGATCATTTCGATTTTCTTAATTATTACCCTCCTCCTCTATTAATTCATTTAGGTAATCTAATTGAATTGTTTTAATTTTTAGACTTGTTTTTTTTATGTCTTCATAGTTCTTACAAACCTCTTGAGTTTTAAGAATGTGAACCCATTTCTCTTTCTTATCTAATTTAGAAAAGTTAAAAGTTAAACCGAATATTTTTTTATCGGTATTATTATGATTTGGTTTAAATTTTTCTTCTAGGAACTCTTCAAAGTTTTTTATCAAAAATTTAATTTTATCTTTGGCTTTCTTTAAAGAGGTTATACCAATATCATATAAAAATAAATAATTGAACTCATTTAGATCTCCAATTAATTCAGTTAGACCGATTTCAAAAGAAACTTTAATTTGTATCTTATTCTCCTCCTATATATGTTATATGAAAATCCGGTTTCTTAATTCCCATACAAACTTCAATTCCAGGTATCCTTTCCAATAATTCTTGAACTGCATTAAAGAATAGAAGATTAAATTCCATGCTATTAATAAAGGTTCTAGCTAAAATCCTAAATTTTTTATAGAAGAGTCTTACTCTATATTCGCAAAAAATTGTTTTATTGGTATAATCCTTTATCTCAGTTTCTAAGTTATGAGAGAATACAGAATAGGCCTCTATATTAGTTGTATTACAACTCTCTAATTCCTTTAAGACTTTTGTTAATATCTCAAAAGAAGAATCCATGATCTTCCTCCTCCGGTTCTACTAATACTTTATTACAATATATACAATTGGTTAAAGCCGAACATATAAACATTGAATCCGGATTATAAACCTCTCCGGTTATAATATTATATGCTTTTTGTGGAAATATAAAATGATTAAATAATAATTCGTATTCTTTAGTTCCGGGATTTTTTAAAATAGCAAAATAACCTAACTTAGTTGCATCCTCTAATTCCTTACAACAAAAATCATATTTGGTCAATTGGCTTGATACATCTTCTATTGAGAGGTATTTTATTCTATAGTCTAAGCCTGGATCTCTCTTAGTTGCAATCGGAGGAATTAAATAGTTAAATTCCTTAAAGCAACTAAAACATTTTGGTATTGTTAAGGTTATATATTTTGAACCCGAATCAAACTCCTCAGTTTTATAGTTTTTTATATCAGCCTCCGGAAATCTCTTCATATTTTCCTCAATTATCTCTTTTGGGATAAAATGATTAAGAACTAACTTATTATTTCTAATTGTAATCAACCCATAAGTATCAATAAATTCATATAGCTCATTACAACAAATCATTCCATTTTCATATAATTGTTTTAATAGAAATTCAGTAATATCTTTAGTATCTAATTTGCAATCTGTTAGCCAATTCATTTTAATCCTCCTCAATTTTATAGACTCCATTATATTTATCCTCAATTATACATAATGAAATTTCAGAAGCAATAGATAGTATTATATCAATTACTTGACCGAATATTTTATTATCTTTTTTAATAGAAAATTCGATTATTGTTTTTGTTTCGTGTTTTTTACTAGAACCTTTTACAGACATTACTATCCCTAGCTTTTCTAATTCGATTAATTTCTTTCTTATCTTTTTAGGTCTCTTAAGTTCTATTTCCTCTATTGGTATTTTTTCCTCTTTTTTAACAAACTCATAAGTAATATATAGCTTAACAAGATCGTCTGGTCCTAATTGATTACTACCACAATTAAATTGAACAGTAATATCATCTTCTAGTTTTTCATAATTGATTTCTATTTCTTGTTCATCTAGTTCAGTAAATTCCGTAAATCTTAGAGTATTATGTATATAGTCTGAATCCGGAATACTTTGATATGATTTGAACTTATAATAATAAACTATTACCTTAGAATAATTACAATTCATACAATAGAAAGGAATTACTACTTTTGCAATTTCTTTATTATATTCATAATCTTCTAGCTCATCAGATTCTAGTTCTTTATGTTTGCATTTTGATTTATTGGTTTTCATTTTTAGCCTCTTCTTTCTTTATTTGGTTTTTATAGAAAAGTGTTCTCAAATTATCCATTAAGTCAATATAACTCCAAAAGTTCATAGTTCCTTTAGCTAAATTATCATCGCCAATATCAAAATCAAAATCAACTAGATTGGGATTATTCTCATTTAGTTTCATTTCAAATTTTTTAAAAGTGATCTCCGGATTTGGCTTTCTTGTTAATGAATCCATGTACTCTCTTGTTTGAGTAATTTCCTTTCTGATTTCACATAGAATAGAAAGTAATATATCTTTTTTTCTTATTTTAACAGTTTCTCCTTTTTCATCCAAAACTTTCAATTACCTTTCCTCCTCTAAACCAATTAAAGATTTTTTAAATTTAATGTGAATCTCCATATCAGTAATAAAAAATTCTTCTAAGTCATATTGGCTAGCAATTTCATTTATCTTTTGAATATCCTCTAGCCAATATGAATTTCCAGATTTAAGATAAATTATAAAATAATCAACTGAACTATAGGCATTATTTAAAACGGTAATATCTCCGATTAATTTACCATAACCTCTATATTCATTAAAAAGCTCAGAAATAAATTTTTCTAATCGGCTATTTCTAAGATAGTTTAATACATTAGGTTGTTTTAGGAGAGTTCTTAGATAGTTCTTTTGCTCTTCTGTAAGATTTCCTAAGAACTCTGAGATTTTAAGTTCATAGTATTCTAATTTATCGCTATAATTATTAATTTTAATTTTAACAAGTTCTTTCTCTTCCATTTTTTATTTACCTCTTTTTTTCTCCTCCAGGAGTAATTCTTTCATTCTCTTATTGTGTTGCTTTTGCCATTTGAAAAATGTATCACCCTCAAAAAAGCCTTTCCAAAAATAAGCATTACATTTTATACAAGTATATGGTTCTTTTGGATTATATTTCTTAGTTAGTATAATACCACAACAATATAACCGGTTGTTATAAAGACCGGTTATGATCTGATTTTTTATTTTTTTCTTTGTCATTTTTTTAAACATATTTAATCCTCCAATAATTCTATTATATTTAATATATCTTCAGATAAGCAAGTGATCTCTTCAGTATCTACTAAATCATCTATATCGAAAGCCTTAAGAATAGCCTCTTTAATTTTTGTTTTATTATCTTTTTTAGTTTCTTTTTCATTAATAGTCTTATTAGCCTCTTTAAGTATATCATTAAGATCATATCCAAGAAAACCCGAATTATTTTGAAAGATCGCTTGGATTTGAATACATAAGTCTCCTAACAATTTCTTATCTATTTCTTTAATTTGAATTAATTGAATCCATAATATTTTAGAGAGGATGAACATTTCTTTATATTCCTCTTTAGGAATAGAGATTATGTTTTCCCAATCTATTCTTGGTTTAGGAATTATAGATCTCCTCCGATTTTGTTTTTTGTTTTATTTTTTCAAAAATTAGACCAAATATAAAACTAAATCCTAATATCCAAAATAAGATAATCGTTAGAAATATTACTTGGAAAATTGCTATGATTATTTTTAATTTAAGAAAAGCAACTATTAGGAAAAAGGGAATTAGCATTAAAAAAAAGTAAGCTAACTCTAAAACTTCTTTTTTAGGTATTTTCAAAATATAACTTCCTCCTCGATATTTTTATTAATTTCACAAACAACCCTTTGTCTAACTTTTCTTTTTGGTTCAATTATCGGATATGTTTGAAACCAGGCTTTCTTTCTTTTGTTATGATTATGAAGACTCTCTAAATCTTCTAAGTTATTATCAACCACTTTTACCAAATGTTTTTTACAGAGTCTTACTTTCCAATCAACACTAAAACCATAAAGGTTATCTCCATAATCATTACAACCGATTACCTCACATGAATTTTCAGAGTAAGGAATTTGATCTAATAAGATCCAATCAAAATCCTCTATCTCCTCTTCTTTTTCTATACATTTTTTTAAATGCTTTTCACACAACCAAACCTTATTATTCATGCTTAAACCATATTGGTTAGAGGCTAATGATTTACAACCCGGCTTTTCACACTTAGGAATATCCGGATTCTTTTCAATTAATCTAGCCTCCAAATAGAAGAAAGCCTTTTTGTTTGAATTATGAATCTTATTCCTCTCTTTAATATCTAAAGAGGTAATCGCCGATAATTCCAATTCTTCTATAAATTTATTCAATTTATTTCCTCCTTGTAGTATTTTTTTAAGACGTTAAAAATAGCCGTCTTCTTTTAGGTCTTTATGTATTTCATTTATTAGGTTTTCAATGGTTATTCTAATATCTTTAATCTTTATATTGGATATATCCATTAACTTTTGTAAAAGCTCTTGGTTAAGAGGAACTAATACCTTTATGGAATTTAAATAATCCTCCAGGCTTATCTTTCCCCCATCTTTAAGTTTTACTATGAAGTTTTCTGTTTTTGTTAAGGCTTTTAATAGATAAAATAAATTCTCCTCAGAAACCTCAACTTTCTGATTATATTCTCTTTTTAGCATATCTTTATTTTCAATACACATAATTAAACTCCTAATGTTTTTTCTTTTCTATTTTCTCAATTAAAAATAAAAGATATTCAATGAATTTGACCTTACCTTTATGTTCATGATAGTAATTTGTTTTCTCTTGGCTTTTCATAAACTCTGATAAATAATGATAATGCTCTTTTAATTCATTTAGTTTCTTTTTTATTTTATCAATTGGTATAGTTTCAATGCTCATAGATTATATATCCTCCAATTCTACTATATTTTTATCAATTATTTCTTATTTTGTTTAGTTTCTCTTTCTCGCTTTATTTTAGCAATTTCCAAGTCTTTATTTTCGGTAATTATCTCAGCTTGAAATTTTTTAATTTTCTTTGACATTCCGATCTTTATATTTTTAGGAGTCTCCATAAAGATAAATCCCTCTCCGGTATTTAAACGATCAAACAATATTATCGCTTGGTTTATCAGATCAACTAATTGAGTTTTTTCCATAATTGATCCGTTTTTAATTTCTTTCCAATTTCTATTTTGAAATTTATCAAAACAGTTCTTTAATCGTTTTCTTAACTCATTAGTTCCGGTTGATTTCCAGGTATCGCCAAGTTCCTCTTCTTTCTCTTTTAGCCGGTTTGTCAAATATGCTAAAACTTTATTGATTAGAATATGATAATCTCCATAAGAACCATTATGATCTTTTAGAAATTCTTTTAGAATTGGAGTATTTTTAAACTTCTCTAAATCCTTATATATATAATCAACTAAGGTATTAAAGCTATAAATATTAAAGTCAAACTCCTCTCCATTACGATCTTTTCTTATAATAATATTGATCATTCCTAATTCATTTGTAGTAATTCTTATTGAATATTCCATTTAGTTTTCCTCCTCTCTTACTTGTTCTATCCAAGCATATAAATAATCTAGAATATCTGGTTTATCTTTTATTGAATCAAGAAAATCTTTTAATGAATCTAATAATTGTTTTCTCACATACTTATAATCTTTTATAGCTCTCTCTTGGATTTTTTTAGCATTGTTAAACATTTTATTTACCTCTAGCTTTTCTTGTTTGTGATTTCTTCCAGGTTGCTTTATTAAACCAATGATCTAAAATTTTTATAAAGGTCCTAGCATTTGGATTTATTCTAATTTCTAAATCCATTTCTATAATTCGATTTACATTGAACTTACTTAAATCATAATGAGGTTTTACATAAGGAGATGAAAAATCCGGGATTCCTCCTTTTATTTCAATTAGTTGTTTCTTTAGCATTCCTTTCAATGTATCGTCAAAGCTAGATTGCATTACGATCTTTATTGCTTTAGCCATAGCCTTACTGAGCTTAACATAACCCTCATTGATATAGACCTCAAATTCGGCCATGACTTTAAGGAACTCATATTGTCTTTTACTGATATTAAACCATGAATATTTTGGCATTTTATTTTCTCTTTAAGATAATTTTTTTACTCCTATTGTTAATTCTTTTGCACTAGTATATTTATGAATATAGATTACTCTAAAACTATAAGTCTCTTTTAATGTTTCTACAAGTTCTTTAATTTCAGAATCCTCTATGATATTATGAATATCTAAAACTAAATCAATTAGCTTTAAATCATCTTCTAAGATCTTATCCGTTAATTCCTCTTCCTCTCTTACGATTATTTCACTTGTCATATTATAACCAATCAATTTTAATTAGTTCTTTTTTATATTCCTCTGGAATATATTTTAACTTTAACCTCTCATGGAATAAGGTATTTAGTTTAGAGAGAAATTTAACTGTTTTTTCTATACTCGGAGGAGTAATACCAGGAGTCTTTTTAGTATCGAATCCAAAATATATAATCTCCGGATCTAAAAGTTTTATCATTAATACAAAATCTTTTACATCAAAATCTAATACAGGTTCTATAGTAAGCCTCTTCCGTTTATGATCTAAGTTATAAAATTCATTATATCGTTTTCTTGGATTAGAGGCCTTACTAATTAGCTCATAACCCTCATCCCTATTGGTCTCTAAAGTAATTCCAAGAATTACATTCTCCGGCCAATTATATTTTTTTAAGCAACTTGGTTCTTTAGTTTGAAAAAAGAATGTTTTTGATTTTAGTTTTTTAATTCTTTCTAAAATAATGTTAATCCATAATTCCTCTGCAAAATAAATATCAGAGGAGGAATTAATCCAAATGAATTCATCTCCTTTAGTTCTAGGTAATGAATCAAATAATCTTTCATAATGAAAGTGAGGTTCGTACAAATAACATTTACTCTCTCCTAATTCCTCATTGATATATTTACAATTATGCTTTTGTCTTTTCATTTGAGCTTGAAATGATCTCTTACAGTAAATACAATCAAAGTTGCAACCGATCACAATATTAAGTTGTTTAACTGAATCGCCATACATATTTTTGGTCATTCTTTTTGAAACCTCTTTAATTTAAATTTCTTGTTTTTTAATTTCTATTGAACTAATATCATAATCATAGACTTCAGTATGTTTCATAATACGTTTTAAACTTTCAAGAATTTTATTGAATACTGACTCTTTAACAACTATAGGATTTTCTTGAGTTATACCCAAATCTATTTCAAGAATCAAATTTATAAAACCTTTATTATGGAATTCTTTTTTATTTTCTATTTTTTTACTCATAAGATCAAAGACCTCTTCTTTTGTTTGAACTTACTACATTCATTTGGATTTGTTTGATTACATTCTCCATAAGGTCTTTCGGCTTCGCATGATAAGATATTACAATCTAAGTAAAAATGCTTACATGCTTTTAATCGATCAATTTTGCTAATACATTTATCACAATAGATAAAAGACTTTTTATTTTTCCAAATTTTTATTGATTCTTCGATTGTGCAATCTTCAAATGTATCATGCTCACCTATAAAGAATTTAACCTTTGAATTACAAATACAACAATTACGTTTCTTTTTTACTTTATATTTAATATCTTCAATTTTAACTCTCAATTAATATTCCTCCAATATATAATTCTCTTAAATTGATTTGATAATTTATTTAATCCTAGAATAAAGAAATTCTCTTCCGGAAATAAGTAATAAGAACACTCTCCGGCCTCTTCATAATCAAATGAATATCCTCCAAAAATACATTCCTTTTGATCTGCGAATAAATGACAAAAGTAAATAGGTTTCCCACTTCCTATTTCGATTATTGTATTTTTATATGGACATATTTTCTGTTTAGCTTTTTTAGGTATTTTAATCATTTTCCTCAACTACTTTCTTTATAAATGCTTTCTGAATCTTTCCATGACTTATCAAATAATTTTTCAAAACAATCTCTACAAAAAGTCTTATATCCATAGAGATATGAAAATCTCCTATTTTTTATATAACAATCATCTTTAATATCAATATGATATCTTCCTTTGGATTTCTCTATTGGTTCTTTACATTCATTACAGAAGTTAATATCTCCTAAAGGATTGGTAAAATATTCTCTCTTACTTTTTGTCATTCCTATTCTTCACTCCTTAATCTGTTTAATTCTTCTTCTAACTCTTTTATTCTTTCTATTGAACCAATAGATTCTAATGAACCATCGTCTTGAGGTTTAATTAATAGAGTCATTTCAGTAGGTCTAAGAACTATTATTGGTATTTCTATTTTAACCGGAAAGACTTTTTCATCGTGTAATTTTACAAAATTATTGGTCTTAAAGAATCTAATTGAAAAATCCTTAGATCTAATGGCGAGATAAAATTGTAATTGAATATCCTTTCCGTTATTAATTATTTTTGTCATTTCCAAGAAATTTCTCCTTTTTCTATTTTCTTTTTTATATCAATGATTACATCTTCAATTAGAGTTCCTGGAGGATATTTGATTGTTTCAAAAAAGTTCCATTTCCAAGCTATACTAATATGTAGGCTTGTATCTTTATTCCTATAACCTCTTATAGCATATTCTTCATCTAACTTTTCATGGAATATTTTTTTACTTTTTGAAAATTTACTCAACAATTATTACCTCTTGATTTTCGGGTTTGAATTTTTTATGATCTAATGACTCTCCTAAAGTTGTTATTGGATTGTCATGTTTCTTAAAGATAATAACTACTAAAGGAAATGTAGAACCTGAACCGATCTTATCTTCTTTCATTAGTAAGTTATAACATTTACGACAAACTCTGATCTTCATTTTTCTAATTAGAATTGGTTTTGAAGTCCTTTTATTACAATTATAGCATGGAATAAAAAAATCAACTCTTCCTTTGCAAAATAGAATTTTGTATGATTTCATTATATAATCGTGCCAATAGGCCGTATCAGTCCTAGATGGGATAATCATAACTATAATCGTATTCTCAAATTGACTCTCTAAGTAAGCCTTTTCAATAAACTCTTTAGCTTTTGAAAATGGAGGATTTAAAAAGCCGATCTCATTCTTCCAATTCTGTTCTAAAGCATTATCCTCCTCAGTATAATACCTCTTGCATAAAGCATTTTCTTTTGAACTTGCTAAATCAATAGTAAATTCAAAAGAATCTCCAAATTCTTTTTTCATCTCCTTTTGGAGAAATTCAAAAAAATATCTAGGAGTTTCCCAAGAATCATTTGAATTTTTAGTTCTAGAATATACTTCTTTATTCAATTTTTTTTCCTCCAGGCTTGGCTTTCCTATTGCAATACTCGTTAAAGCATTGAGGATGAGAGATTAGGCCGTCTAGGGCCTTTATGTAAGGAAGATCGATTAATGGTTTCTTACAATATTTACAGATTAACATTTTAAAGAACTCTTCATACTCTATTGACTTATCCGGTTTATTAATTTCAATATTCTTATTAAGTATTTCCTCATAGTCTTTAGAGTTAGTAAGCATGATCATATAGCTTTGCTCATATAAAACTAATACAAAATCATCTTTCTTAATATTGGGAATATTACCATAAATAGCTAAATACTTTTTATGTTTAAAAACGGTTTTCCAATATATAGGAACTCCATTTGAAAGCCTTTCTAAATCAGTTAGTATTTTATTTTTATCTTCGGTATTCATTTATTTTCCTCTTTAGTTTTTTTCTCTTTAATCTTATGGAGTATTTCGCCAAAAACAAAAAAAACGATTGTTAAACTCCAGGCGATTATTTTATGCAATTTAAACATTTGATTACCTCATTAAAATTTTTACTTCAAATATATTGTTTTTTAATAATTTAATTTTTAACGGTCTAGATTTTTCTATATATACTTCTTTTCCAGGTAAGTCATAGATTTGTTCTATTAAATTATAGCTATCAATATCTTTTGAAAATTGACTTAGCTTAATCTTTCCTATCCCATTAGGAAGTATAGAGCTTAAAAAATTATATAACTGTTCGTTTTGAAAGAATATAGACAATTATTCTTCATCTCTTATGATTATTTTATTTTGATCTAATATTGCTTTCTCATTATGAAGATTAATATTTAGATCATTTAGATTGTGATTAAATAGGAACTTATTACATATTTTATGATCTCCGGCTAAGTCTAAACCTCTTGAAATACATTTGTCTTGGTTAGATATAAAATAACTACAAGCTAAACAACTGAGGAATTTAGTAATTTTAAGATTTTTAAGGTATTTACGGATTAGGAGAGATTCGATATTCATTATGAATATAAAGCAAATCATTATGATTATTTCAAACATTAAAAGGTATAGTAGTAAAAACATAATATCAAAAATTCCTAGAACAATCAAAAAATTTTTAATTTCCATATTTTCTTGTTTCTTCTTATAGCCATTAACTATATTCATTATTTTATCCATTGCAATTTTCTCCATTTTGTAATATAACAAGAAAAGGAAGAGGTTATTAGACCTCTTATTCTTTTCTCTGAAATTCTTTTTCTTTTAGGTTATTACTTTGATTTTTTTTAATACTTAATGCAGAGATCTTTTTACTATAATAGAAATAACAGATCTCCAGGTATTCTTTTATTAGTTTAATTAATTTCATTTTTTTCTTGAATCTATTAATTTTTTTAATTTCTTTTGAGTCTCAGTTCTAGGTATAGACTCATTATATTTTACTCCAAGAGTAAGTTCCTTTTTAGAAAGATACTTATGGATATACACTATTTTTAAATCTTTATTTTCTTTTTCAATAACCTTAGTTAGTTCCTCTATATTCGGTTCATTAGAGTCGTTAGTATGAACTATAATTATCATGTCTGCTTTTTCTAAGTCTGAATCTAAGATATCTTCCGTTAATTCATTTTCCTCTCTTATAATTAATTCAGTCATTTTATACCTCATTTGGATTTTTTTTTTGCTAATATTTTTTCAAATTCATTTCTGATTTTTACTATCTCCTCTGGAGTTGTTATAAATACATCACTAGGATAAGTATCAATAAAGAACTCGGCTAAATCGTATAGACCTAATAAAGTACCGTCTTCACTAAAGATTCTTGTTAATTTCTTTTTTTCTTGATTACTCATTTTGATTAGCCTCATAGAACTTTTTTAAACGGTTCTTATAACTTATCTCTTTTTGATCTAAGATTCCAGGCCTCCAGATGAAATTACAATCAATACATTTGGAATATTTTAATATATCTAATCTCCCATCAGTAAATTTCTGATCTTGGAATTTCTCTTCTATCTTATTAGAATTACAATTCGGGCGTGAAAGGTTTGGAGAGAAACCGTTAAGTTTCTCTCCGGGTGTTTCTCCTTTCTGTTGGGTTGGGTTTGATTTTTTATATTCCTCCACTAAAGAATTAAGAACTAACTTACAATATGGAGGTTGATCTAAATTATAATGACAATCGTTTTTGAATTGAACTCCTGCTTTGCATTCGCCTCTGCATAAATCGGAGTTATCAGCTTTAGCCGGTAAGTTCATAAAAGTCATTAACAATTTATTCCTCCTTTATTATGATATTATTTATTATTTTAAATTTCAAGTCTTTTGCTAGAATATGAACTTGAGAGAGAAACCATTTTCTAGAACAACTACAATATTCTAAAGCAAACTCTAGGGGAGTATCTTTGGAGAAATTAAATAATTGAATTAGCTTTTTCTTTAGCTCTGGTAAATAAGGTTCTAGTAATCCAATTCTTTTTTTGTCTTCTCTAATTCGTTTTAACATATCAAATATATCCGGTCTAATGAAATAATCTGAAATAATCTTTTCAATTACCTCAACCTCATTATCTCCGAATACTCCAATTAATTCCTCTATTATTTTATAGTGAAACTCCATAAGTTCTATTTCTATTTTTTTAGTTGTCATTCTGATCCTCTTCTAATTGTTGTTTTAATTTATAGTCTAAAAGAAAAACCAAAAAGAACTAATAAGCCTCTTAGTAGATTTTCTTTATATAAGTGATCGGAGTATTCCATTTTATTTATCCTCCCATAATTTTTCTCTTTCCATTCTAATATCCCATTCTCCATGAGAATCTTTATCGTAAGTGAGGGGAGAGTCTTTTGTTGCTAATATCATAGTCTCAAATCCTCCTAAATGTTTGAAAAGCCAATTGATTCTTTTTTGTATTCTTTTATAATTTGCTTTCCATTTTAATTTCTGAATTAAATCTTTTAAATGGATTTTAAAAGATTCAGTAAATATTTTAACTACAATATATTGAATATGTTTCCTTATTTCTAGTAGTATCTTTTTATCTTCTAACTTATCAAAATCCGTTTTTGATAGAATAACCCCTAAATCAATTTTGTATGGTTCTTTCTCACTCATTAATATTTTACCTCACTTAGATCGATTATATTCATTCTATTTACAATACTAATTACTTTATCCGGAAGATAAGGAAAGAATTTATTTATACAACCTATACATTTATGAATTGTTCCGAATGTAGTAATAACATCGTCAAAGATTAAATAGGGTTTACAAAATTTCCCATTAGTAATCATATCTAATTGTGGATCATAACAATATACTGAAGACTCTCCAATAGGATAATCAAGTTGTTTAGCAATTTCAAAACCCATTGTTTTAATTCCGACTATGATAAGATCTCTGGCCTCTTTCTTTAGCATTTCAATTACTCTCTTCTTATCATACTCAGTTATATTTCTAAAATTATAATATAGGTCGGATTTCGATCCGGAACTTAATTCTTTAGTTCCATATTCAATATATTTGCATATCCATTTAGCTCTCATTTATTTCCTCTAATCAATTTTAAATTGTTTATATACTTCGGTTCTTACAATATCCTTTAATAATTTATATAGATGCTTATAGATCTTGCATTTATCGTATTGCTGATTATCCTTACATCTAACTGTTTTTTTATTATTGCATATAACGTAAAAGATACAATCTTTAGTCATTAGATCTCCTCGTAATAATCATTTTCATCTAATTCATAATCATTATATTTTGATTTAAGATTTACTCTTGATCCTCTAAGATTCATTTTTAGTTTTAATAATCTTAGTTCTTTCTTTTCTAGCTTAGTTTCTTTTTTTCTAATTCTATTGATAGTAGAATCAATATAGTTAATTCGGATTGTTAATAGAGCTTTTCTGAACTTATGTTTTTTCTCTTTAATCATTATTCTATCCTTTAATTAAATTATTTATTGAATCTATATGGAATATATCAAAGTTATCTAAGTGTTGCAAACAAAGATCTCTAATTGATTTTAATTTATTATTTAAGAAAGTATAATATAATTCATTAGATCTTAGATTAGCTTTATCAATTTTATGAAAGCATATAATATCTATTAAGATATGAATTATGAATGTAATTAGAGCAATTGTAAATAAGGCTAACCAATCTTCAAAAAGAAAGGTAAACATGGCTATTAGATTAATTATTAAAAGGCTTTGAGAAATGAATTTAGTTTCTGAAATTCTTTGAATTTTTATAATTTCAAGTTTTATTTCATTTTCGATATTTATTCCAGGCTTATTGATCAATTTATTTTTCCTCTTGGTTAAATTCTTTTATTAGCTCTTTAAAAAAATTCAAATCATTACAAATCTTAGTAAATTCGTATTCATGGAAAAAATCTATTAAACATTTGCAGATATGGTTCAGTTTTTCTTTTCCGGTTGATTCTCTATTCCATTTTAGGTCATTGACAATATCATCGCCAATTTGAACTAATATTGTTTCAAGATTTATTTCCTTTTCAAAATAGAATCGTGTTGGATAAGTTTTATTTATTTCTCCCATTTAGATCTCCTCAATTTTAATTTGTATGTTTCTGTTTAATTTTGGAATTGACTCAGAAATTTCTAAATTATATCTTATAATATCTAATATATCTTTAGAATGAACTTGTAGATCTCCTATAGAATTGTTATCCCCTATAGAGTATCTAAGTCTAAAGTTCTTCTTATGGATAGATAATTCATATTGAAAGTTATGATTGATTTTTTCTTTTGCAGGGTTTTGATTTCTTTTAAATTTCAAAGAAATAATATTATCAAAAGGATAATCTAATTTAAATTCAATATTATTTTTCAAAAGTAATAAGAGTATTTTTTCTAACAATTTATTTTCCTCCGGTTTTATAATATTGAATACAATCTTTTAACACAACTAAACCTTTTTGGTCTTTTACTATTCCGGAATATCTCTCATGCAACTCTAACATAAATTCATAAACATAAAGAATTTCACAATAGAGAATATATTGTTTGAATCCATGATTATCACAATATAAACGAAAGCCAATTGATTTAACATCCTCTTTATAATTTCTCCATAAATCCCAAAACCAATTATAATAATCAGAATCTAAAAGAAACTCAACTACATCTTTCTTTCCATAATAGACTCGGTAATTAGAACCTTTTGTTAATTTCTGTTTAATGGCCATTAGCTTTAATCTTTCTAAAGGATCTTGTATTGTTGCTAAATTTAATTTGTATATATTAGGGTTTGAATTTTCAAATTCAGTCATTCTTTTATATCTCCTCTAATTCTTTGTTAGGTTTGCATAAAATTAATTTGCATAATTTTTCTTTAATCTTTTTGAAAGCTATATCTGTATCTATTTCATTTTGTTCTAATTCCTTTAAAACTTCGTGAATGAAATTTAAAAAAAGGTCTCCAGGTGTTATAAGAGTAAGATCTTTATTATGATATGAGAAATCGGTTAAATTTAATTCCTTACATTCAGAGTAATATTCTTTCATATATTGTTTATTGAATGTACAATGATTGCATGGATTATCTACAATTGGAATGAATTGAATGCAATTACAAATACTACAAGTAGATCCTATTAATTGGCTATCAATCTCAGTTGCTTTATGATCGAATAGTGAATGATAGCATTTACAGATTAACTTATGATTATTTTTCCAATGGTTTAATTCTATCCCGGATAACCTGCTTTCTATTTCTTTTAGATTTGGTTTGTATTCTTGCATATTTATTAGACCTCCATTGTTTTGATACATTGCTTTTTAAAAATAAATCTATATATGAGATAACTTATAAAGCATGAAGAGAATGTTATCAATATATAGAAGAGATACGTGTAATTCAATTATTCTTCCTCCAGAATAGTTGTTCGATATAGCATGACAAAGTGTCTTAAGGCCGTTCTTACTAAATCTGCATTATCTGAACAAGTTATATTAAACTTATTTTTCATAACATTTTTTAGAGTTTCTATGAAAGCCAAATCTAGCTTTATATTTGTTTTAACAGTCTTATTCTTTTCTTCAGTCATTTTTTTTTTTCCTTTAAATGTTTTAATATTATATTCATATTTTTCTTGAAAGCTATTGGGATTATATAATCTATTTTAAAACTATTTAGTATTCCTTTAACTAGCCGATAATCATATTGCATATTTAGATCTTTTAATTCATCAGCCAATTTTTCTAAGCTCTCTTTAAATAAATAATGACATGGATCTATTTGATACTCTTTTATTATTTTCAATAATTCCATTGACTTAGATATATTTTCTATCATTGTAATCATATAAGAGTATTAACTTTCTTTCAACAATATATGAAGAAAACAAACTCATATTTAATATTGATCTTTCAGAGGATCAATTGAGGAGTCATGGAGGATTAACGGATTTTTGAATAAATGATAAAACAACCTATGCCGTTTTATCCCCTCCAGGATTTTTGAGATTTTTTCAGAGACCGATTATAATTAGAGTATTAGCTTTCTACTCCTTTCCGTCTTCTACTCATTCCTCCTATCCTCCGGCCTCAGAGAGTCTTTCAACCTCAACAAAAATAGCCTAATGTATATATGGTATGTTCATAACCCTCCGGCATTTTTCACAATTTCGTAATTCGTATATGAGGATAACATTGGAAAATTTGAACTATACCCCCCCAAATTTAGCAAAATTAGTTCTGATATAGGACCTATAGATCATATTCTATTAAGAGTATTTGAACCTAGAACGCATTTTTCAAAAATAAAAGTCTATTTGTAAATACCAAAGAAAATATAATCTTATCCAATGATCTTTTATTCATCTTAAAGATTGTTATAATCTTAAAATTTGAATATTCTAGTTAAATTCCAAACAAGAATAAGAGTTTATCCTTAAAAATAAAAAAAAAAAATAAAAAAAGTTAGTCATCTCTAACTCTATTAATCAAATCTTTAATTATCTCGATCATCTTAGCTCTTTTCTTGTTAAAACTCTTAGCTTTGTCTATATCTTTTTGAAATTTCCAAAGACCTTTACTATCAGCTAATTTCATATTTTCTAGTTGTTTGAGAATTTTGCTATATTGATTAATTATTAGATTTTTTTGATCAGGCCTCTTAATTACTTTTCCACCTTTTAATATAGGTTTCATAGTTTTATAAAAGGATTTCTTTTCTTTCTCTATTAGAGCAATTATTGTTTTTACTTTAGTATTTTTGTTATATTTCCTAATGTCTATATTCCAATCCCAAGCCTCACTCCATAGAGTTTCATATTGAACACTTGTTAGGTCGTTAAGAGATTTTTCTTTAAATTTATTAAAATTCATAATTAAAAATAGGAATAGAAATTTAAAAAATTATCTTCCGGCGATAGATTTTAATCTAATATTTGGTATTTTTACTAGAACTCCATTTTAAAATTTTATTAATATTTGTTTTATTTGCTTTTATCATATTATTTCCTCCTAGAGCTTGGAATTTTTCTTTTTTTCTTTCTTTTCAAATAAAAATTATGTTTCTGTAAATATCTAATTACATTATAAGATACTCCAATAACAACTACTCCAATTAGAAGATAGAGGATAATTTGACTTAGATCTAATGGTTCAATAGCCAATTCCGATTCTAATTTTTTATTTTCCTCCTCCTCTTCCTCCGGGATTTCGATAACTATACTTATCGAATTTTCATCTCCATTGGAATCATTCGCAAAAAAGGTTATATTTATCAACCCCGAATTGAAAGATAGCCATATAACCGAATCAATAGTTCCGTTATCAGTAAAAAACGTATTGTGGCTAGTAAATCCTCCTCCGGATAAAACATACCAGGTTTTATTTAAATTAACACTAAATACAGTAAATACAAAATCCGGAGGAGTTTCTTCATAATCGTATGTAGATAATACAAGAGAAATGTCTGGATAATCAATACCATCATTCCAGAGAGGAAAGTAATCGGCCCAATCCATAGACCAATAAACATAAGGAATATCACCAATTCCATTATCATCACCATCAGATCCAGTATAATCAGAATAGTAATTATGACTATAATTACTAAATATGCTATTATCTCTAATTGAGATAAAATTCTCATCAGTAAAATTATTATAATAAAACGTAATATTAGATGAAGTAATTTTAATATCTATAAGAAAGAGATGAATTCCATGAAAGTAGTTGTGGATAAAGGAGGAATTAAAAGAGTTGTCTATCTCTATTCCATATTCAAGATTATAAAATTCATTATTTTGAAATAATGAGTTATTTACATTATCCATTTCAATACCGTAAGTTCCAGAACCCAATATATCATGTATCTTATTATTTTCTAATGTTATATTAACTACATGAGAAATATAAACTACGGTGACATAATCAGAATTCATATCATTATTATACAAACTTATATTATAACTAAAACTGATACGAACGCAAGAAGATGATTCTTTAAAGATACTTGTATTGACTATTGCAAAATTACAATAAGAAAAAGACATGCTATTTCCACCGATAAAGGTTGAGTTATCTATTAATGTATAATTACAATGATAAAGATAAAGAGAGTTATAATAACCACCAGAAGTTTCAAATATAGAACCTCTAATTGTTAGATTAATGCATCTACTCAGATAAGATTTACTGAAATTACTCGAAATAATGTTAGTATCGTTGGAATAGGAAACGGAAAGCCCACTTCCCATTACATACGTGTCTCCTATTCTTGTCTTATTAATTGTTATATTATTCGCATATTTAATAACAATTCCATTATAAACACTTACATCCTCATCTGTTTTAATCCCTTCAAAATATCCATTACTAACATTAAAACAATAGACAAACGCATAATCTAAATCTACATTTGCATTAAGCAGAGTAATATTCCTGAATTCAAAATAATCTTTAGTATCTTTTATGTAAATACAACAATTAATTTCATTCGCATTAATAGTTAGATTCTCTATTAAATAAGGATCTTCTTTAGTTCCACTACCTGAACAAAAATCATAATGGGATTCAGTATCACTAAAATTATTTAAAATGATTAATGGAGAATCTAATTCCCAATCCAAATTGGTTTTTAACCCTTTAAGTGAAAAAGTATTTTCTTTAGCCTTAATATCTTTTTTAATTGAATAATTATAATTATCTAATCTTAAACATGCGATAATAAATAATGCAATAAGCATTACAATTTTATATTTTTTTTTCATGTTAGATAGTAAGATTATAAAAATAAAAATATTAAGGAGAAAAAAAATTATTTTCTTCTAGATTTGCTTTTTGGCTTACGGTTTGAGACTTTAATTGATACTTTCTTCTTTCTTAAGAAAATTATTAACCCAATAGATAACGGAATAAAGATTAATAGTAAGATAATTAAAATTAAATTGTCTTCTAGCCAATTTGGAATTATTTCTTCCTCCTCCGGTTCTTTGTCATATTGAACGTAATCTATAGCAAGAGGTTCTCCCTCGCCTCCAGTATTAGTCAAAAAGAAAAGATCGAGTTTTAGATCATATTTGTTAAGATCCTCGCCTAGATCTTCAGAATCTAAAATTATTGTAATAGTCTTATTATCTTCACTTAGTATTAAAGTTTCATTGTATTCATATTCATCAATATTGTACTCAATTACCTCATCTTCATTATTTATAATATATGTAAAAACCGGTATTCTCTCATCAAATCCCATTCCTGCATATATTATATTATCTTCACTACAATTAATCATAAGTAAAATATATTGAGTTTTACTTATGTTAAGTTCTTTTGCAATCTCAAATTCAATTTCAATAGTATCCTCTTCATCTTTAATTCTTAATTCTTCAATATCTAAATCTTCCCATAGATCATCGTCGGTATAATCCTCTTCATCTAGATCCTCATAAGAATCAAGTAAATTATCAAATAATTCCACTGCATATTCAGAGTCATTGCTAGAAACTAACAGTTCTAACGGTATTATATCATTAAATTGATTTAAATACACATCCCCTGTTTCATCCTCAATAGTAATATCGGAGAAAGCATGTATATTGGGAATTGTACTTAAGATTAAAAGAAGAATTAACGGTCCTAATGCAGTAAAATAGATTAATTTTCTTTTCATTTTGTTTAATCCTCTTTTTAATAGAAATTTTCTAAATCTTCAATACTTACATCTTTTACTAGCATTGAGATATAAAGTTCATCTAAACAAACCTCAATATCCTCCGGTTGCCAATGAGAAGAGGCCGTAATATTAAAATAGAGGCCTAACAAAGCATTAGTACCGGGAAAACCACTTTCTGTAATCGCCGTTAGATTAAAGCTAGGATGAGAAATTAAATTTATTGACTGATTGTGCCATTGATCATCTCCAAAGGTATTGACTAAGAATAATGGATTTTGAGATAAGCCCTCACTAATATTAAGATAACCGACTTCATAAACCACATCAGAGGTTTGATTAAATTTTATTTCATACGTTAGGTTCATTTCAATAATATCCTCAGCTTTTTCATTAAACCAATTACAGTCAAAAATTAATAGAATATTTCCGGTCGGAGTTATTGTCATATTATAAATTATCCCATCATTTCTTAAATGAGAAAGTAAATTACCCTCGCCATTAAAGGTTATGTTTGTCTCGTCAGTAAGGAAATAATCTAAATCAACCCTCATTGTAAGGTTTTCAGTTAAGATCTCTAAACATTCTTCGCAATCCTCACATTCCTCCTCGCAATCCTCACATTCCTGCCCCTCTGAGTCATTACATATAATAGATACATTTGGTCTAGGCCAAAACATACCGGCCAAGAAGATAAGAGCTAATACAGATATGACTAAAATTCCGGCTTTCATTACTTGGTTATTTTGTCTAAGTGTTTTTGAACCAATTGATTTCTTTCTTCGTGATTTTTTCATAATTAATCAAATAAAATCTTTTAATTAAGAGTTAGATTAAGTCTCTAATAAATTTTAATATAAAAAAAAATAAAAAAATTAAAAAACTCTTTTTATAGTTATTTCCTCGCCATCAATTTCTAGTTTAGCTGATTCAAAACTTATTTTATTATCATAGCCAAGTTCAAAATAAAGTTCAGTAATCTCAATTTCAAGAGTCTCTCCGGTTAATATTATCCCATCCTTATTTACATAATAATCTTTAGCTTCAAAAGATGGTACGCCCTCTATATTACTTGTGTCTATGAAGATCGATAAGGAAAATATATCATTATAATATTTATCACTTCCTCTATTATATACTGTAAAATTAGTTCCTAAGAATATGTTTTGTATTACTATGGCTTTCTTTTTATCAAACGATAATCCATCCTCTAGATCATTAGAGGATAAATAACTTTCTGAGCTTAGGTTTATCTCCGGGAAAAAAAATCTCTCAGATAAAATATTTGCAGTTGTAAAACCAAAATAACTCTGATAAGCCTTTGCATTTGGATATATTGAGGAATACATTTCGGCATCCTCTTCCTTCCAACCCTTATCCTCTAGTTCCTCAGCTATTTCTTCCATGTTTTTATCTTTATCAGAAATATCCTTTAGATCCTCAAGAAACGTATCATTTAGAACAATGCTATATAGCATATCAATACAATCATTTGTTATGTTTTCATAATCCAAATAATTTGTATTTAGAATAATCCCATCTCCAAAATCTATGACATCTTCATAATCCATTTCCCTTGCTTGTCCCATTACATCCCATTCGGCATCATAATTAGAAAGATAAAAATCAATATCAGATGGTTTTTTAGAATGCCTAGCATCATAAGATCTCTTAAATTTCTCTGGAGTTCTAACACTTCCAAAAATCAATAATTTATCTTGATATTTTTTTGGAATAGTGATAAACCATCTCTTAATCTCATTTACCACTCTTAGATACTCTGCTTTCCAATTATCTTGAATTACGATTGTTCCAACTAATTTTCTTTTAGTATTATTTCTCTTTCTTTTTCTCCATTTCAAGTAAGATTTAACTTGAGCTACTAACTGAGATTTAGTCTTAGTGGAATATCCTCTAAGATTATTTCTCTTACAGAACTCCTTTAATTCCTTAACATTCTTATTTTCTGGTATGTATTTAGGCATACGTACATCTCTTTCCTATAAATCTTTATAATAACTAACCATATATACTTTTGTCCATCTCTCAATATGTGGTTCTCCAGTACCAATCCCCCCAAAACTTAGCAATTGATTTCCTAAAGAACTTTTAATTATATTATACCCCTTTTCACTCATCTTCTTAGCAAATGCGTTTCTCTCTCTGAGTGCAATCTTAGGATCATCTAAATTATAAAAGGTTTTTTGTTTCATCATAATAGAAGAATGGTTTTTTTATTATTTAAAAGTTAAGGAAAAAAAAGAAGAAACCCACATACTTTTAGTTTGACTAAAAGTAGCAAACCATTGCAGGTTTATTTTGTTGAAAGAAAGATTTTTTTTGTTGCTTTCTTCTTGTTGATTTTTTCATAGTTAATCAATATATTTTTTTATAATTAAAATTAGGCTAATAGTTTAATATACTTGTTGTTTAGAGAAAAATACAAAAACCAATTAGACAATTACCCTTTAGGTAATACATACATTCAATTCCATAATTTTCATAGATACATTTCATAATTATTGGAAATCCATATAATAAATATTATTGATAAGTATATCAGAGTTATAATAAGGCATGTTCTATAGACCTTAATTTTTTGTAATTCGGAATATTCTTTATAATTTATAGCAACTGTAAATACAAAAGAATACCAGATTAAATGATAAGCCTGGAAAAAAATAAAAATATTCATTTCATGGGAAAGTTTGTTATTTGTTGTTTTAGTTTGAAACAATAACTCTTGATAAAGAGGAATTATAGATAGTATAACTATCAATGAAATTATCAAGAATCCAGGTATTTGAATAAATCTAATCTTTTTTTCATAATAAAGATTAATAAATATTAAGAGGCCTAATGCAATTATTGTTGTAATTTTAAATAAGCTAAATAAAAGAAACAAAGGAGAAAACCATTTTCCCCTATTTTTATGATAAAAATATATTCCGAATAAACAGAAGCAATCTACATTGAAATTTACTGAACTTAACCAGATTATCGGTATCAGATAGATAAACCAAATATATTCCTCTTCAGATAATTTTCTAATAATCAGATAGATAAATAAATCCGTTAAGAAGAGGTGAACAAATAAGGCCGGTATTATCGGAAGTAAGTACATATAGAAAGCTAAAAAATAGAAATAGGATAGATACATAAAACCCTCGTTATAAATTGATTCTCCTCTAAAGAAATTATTAACATCTAAATAATATATAGTAAAATCAGATTCATAGAATCCATAAAACATGAAAATTATTCTGATTATTTGAATTAAGAAGAGAGGTCCTATAGACATTAAATATCTTCTATTTCGTATCAAATCATGTAATTTAATTCTCATAAAAAAAAATTAGAGTCAAACTATTAAAAAGTTTAATATTTACAGAAAGTTATTTAGTATTAATTTTTCAACTCGTTTTAAATTAAAGAGTATTATTTTAGTAAAAAAAAAAGAAAGGATATATCTTTTTATTTATATCCCGGATTTTGAAGTAATTTTTCTATTTCATCAAGCAACTTCTCTCTATCGGCATTTTTCACTAAATCATTCCAAACCGATTTTTGTAAAGAATTTAAAATCTCTAATTGAATCAAATCCTTATTTCTCTCAAAAGTTAAACTCTCTTTAATCAAGTTAATTATATATTTTATATGTATTTTCTTTAAGCTCACAACTACCAATTTGTAAAACCTCTTAAGTCTTTATCAAATACTTGCTTTTTTAAATATACCAAAATAGTGTATATTTTAACTCCTTTTGAAGTTAGTCTAATTAATTTTTCTTTTTTCCCTAGCTCATTACTGATCTCAGTTATTTCTATAATTCCCTTTTCAATAAGAATATCCTTATTCCTATAAAACATTTTGATATTACCAATAACCTTAAGTCTCAGATTAAAACTTCTATATGGAATAGAATTACTCCAAACTAGGAAGACTCCGGAATTATTATTAACATCTATATAGTCTTTTAGAATATCAATAATTTTCCAGATACCAATTCTTGATATAAACTCATGTAATTCTTTCATTTTTATCAACCCTATTAGGCTATTATCTCCATATCTTTAGTTGATTTATCTTCTATTCCATAAGATTCAAAATAAAGAGCTAGAAATTCCTTAAACTCCTCTGGTTTCTTAAGAAAATTTAAAATCCAATTTTCAATAGTCAGTTCAATACTATTATTCTCTAAGTATTGCTTTCTTAACTCCTGATCGGCGATGAAATGGTGTTTTCCAATAGAGTCAATGAAAGAATTTATCTTTTGAAGAGCTGATTTATACCCTGCATAAAAGCCTTTCTTAAACCATTTTTCAGTTGTCTTAGCCATTTTATTAATCCTCTATGAATAATTTACGATTTTTACAGAAAGATGATCTTTCCGGGAAGTTATGCTTACAAACTGCAAAAGGAAGAAAGTTATTCTCAGTTTTTTCCTCTTTCAGTTGTTCGTTTTCTTCTTTAGAAATTATTAAATTATAGCTATTTCCAAGAATAGACTCAAACATCTCCTTTCTTGATACATTCCATAGATCATTTCTCATTTGATTAACAAAATTACAAATCTTTTCTAGATCATTAGATTTTTCACAAACATAAGACGTACCGGAAAAATTATTTTCAACCACTAAGGCTAATTGCTTATCGCCAAAATAAGTAAAAAGATTGTTAAGTTCCTCCATAAGATCCATTACGACCTCATATTCTCCGGAGGATAAGTTCTTCCAAATCTTTAACCTATGGTTAGGTAATCCATGTTTATTTTGAGACTGAATAGGTATCCATTGGTATATGTCAATTTCAGTTAGAGAATACCCTAAGTGATTAATATCTTCAGTATTAAACTCACTTTCACATATATAGTGTTTATCATACATCTAATTTAGGCCTCCTTACTTATAATACATATTGATTAAAATTTCAATTAATTCTCCTAGTCTTTCTTGATCATCTTTAAGACCTCTAATTTCTAAAGTCTCTTCCTTATTTTCCATTTGTTCAAGAAGATCTTTGATAGTACCTCTAAAGACTGATAGATAACCCATTATAGCTATCCCAATTGTATCAGATTCAGTAAGGAGTCTAAAAAACCTTTCTTCTGTACTTTCTTGTTTTTTTGACATTTTTTTCTCCATTTTTTGTAGTATTTTATTCCAATCGAATTGATTGTTTTTTCCAGGCTAATCGAATTGGTTAGCTCTTAAAGAAAAAAACTAAAGGAATAGACTTCCTCCAAAATACTTAATTAAATTATTGATATAGCTAATTATTTCCGGATTCACACAAAGACCTTTCTCTATTGTTTTATGGAATAAGCCAACAAATTCAAAAAACTTGTCTTTGCATGATTCAAGTTCCTCCTCTCTGGGATAATAGATCTTTTCTCTTGGAATATTAGCTAAAATAACCTCTGATTCTTCTTTATTTTCCATTATTCAAAGCCTCCAAATTATAAATAAAAGAAAGGAAGTTCAAATGCTTTAACCCATTTAACTTTAATCTTTTTTGCAACCTCTTCCTCTGATATTTTACAGTTGATAGCTAATTGTTTGATTGATTCCTCTTTTATTTGGTTATAAACAGATTCAAGAACTAAATAGTCAAATTTTAATACCATTTTTTACTCCTCCAATAACCTCTTATATGAAGATATTTAATACTTTTGGTTTCAAATATTTTAAAAGTTTTTCGCAACGGAAGACCTCTAATCCATATTGTTGAGTCATTTCAAACATAACTTCATTCTCTCCAGGCCATTCCTCTGAGATCGAAGAATATTTATACTCTTGAAAATAATATTCATTTTCTTGTTTAACATCTTCTAAATATTGCATTATAATATCAGAAATACAAATTTCCTCTTCCAGAGTTTCTTGAACGGTCTTCTTAATTTCCTTAAGCCAAAGAACAAACTCTTTTTTACTTTCAAAACCCAAATCAGATAATCTCATTTTCTTTTTTCCTCCATTTTTTATTATGGAAAATTATGATTTATTATGAATTATAATGATACTTACATATTTAAAAGTTAGCCAAAAAAGAATGACTAGTCGTAAATTCTTCTAAGTGATTTTTATTCCAAATCCATTTTATTTAACTTTTCAAGTGAGAGGCCTAAGAATAATAGTTTTTTCCAGGAAATCAGAATCTTTTTTTTGATTATTTTATAATTTATTTTTTTTACTGTTTTTTCTCAGATTGGTATTTCTGTTCTTTTCCTCTTATCCGTAATACCGAAAAGTTTATTTGGGAGGATACATTACTATTCATAAGGATTCGGTTTTTTTCTTGTATGATAACGGATCTTACAATGGTTATTTTTGTTTTAGCCATACTACTTGCATTGGAGGATTAGAGAAAAATGGAAATTAAGGATCATACTACTTGGAATACTAAGGATCTTAAAAAACTATTTGTTAGAGTTTCTAAAGAGGAGAATTATTTTCCAAAAATCATTGAGGTTAAATACCAAAGAGGAAATTTCTTAGGAAGAGCTGAATTAAATGGTTCTTTAGTTATAATTTATTTACCTCATAAAAGGTATTTTCTTGAATGGGAAAATGGAAAATATCGCCAAAAGGAGAAAGTTGCAGTCATTATAGAAAATGAGGAGCTTATCGAATTAGCTAAAACCTATGTCCATGAATTAAATCATAATAAAGGTCTAACTCATAAAGATATGGTTAAGGATTCTGAATTAAAGGTTGATTACATAAAAAAGTTCAAAGAAGAGTTTGTCATAAATAGAGATTCTAAACAAAAGAAAGATTTTATAGTTGAGAGATTTGAGAAAGCAAAAAAGAATTTAGACAATTGGTTAGATAAACAAGAGTTAGCTGATATTGAATTGGTTTTGGAGAGACAAAAAGACTCCAATTGGAAAACACTAATTCAAGCTCAGAAAGAAGTTGATCGTTGTTTAGGTTTTGTAAATAAATGGCTTAAGAAAGTTAAGTATTACAAGAGGAAATATCCGGAAAAATGTTATTAGGAGAAAGATTCAAATTAGAGCCTTTTTTTAATTAAATCCTTTTTTTTATTTTATTTTTTTTAAGGTTGTAATTGAGAGTTTATACACTTTATTATGGCCTTTCCATAGCTTTTGAGATTTAAGATATTTTATTATTTGTTTTGAAGAGATAATTTCAATATTATCCCCATAAACAAAAGCAAATCTTTTAGCCTCTTTGAGATCATTAGGCTTAATATAGAATCTTCCAGTTCTTTTTTTATTTCCCTCTTTTATCCTTATCTGAGCTGATTTAACTTCAATAGACCTAGCCGGAATATCTATACCATTACTAGTCTTTATTGCAGTTTTATTTAATTTAAACCGTTTTGCAACTCGTTTCTCAGCATTAATCCCATGAATTTTATTTCTGTTATTTTTTTTGCTCATATTATTTACTCAGAGATTTAACAGGTTTTAAATGTCCAGATTCTTTAATAAAACCACTTTGATCGGTTATTTGCAACCCTAATTTCTTCATTTTTTCTTTTAGAGGTCTAAGTTTTTTGTTTAACTCACTAAGATTATCAGCTTTTATTATGATTTTATTTTCAAATACAAGTAAATATTCTTTCATAGTAATTATTTATATTAAAAAAATAAAAAGATTAGGTCTTAATATAAGTACCTCTTATGAATAAAAAATAGAAATTAAATTAGTTAGGAACTTTTCTTGACCGATATTCTAGGAGATTCGCGTCTTTTTCTATTTCATTAAGATCTTTGAATATTCTATTCCAGATTGTTTGATCTTTCTTGAATTTAAACATAGGAAGAGAAATATTTAAGCTAGATAAATTTCTAACTGCTTTGTTTAGATCTTTTCTGAAGAAGAATAAGGCCTCTTCTAACTTAGGTTCTTTCTTCTTAAAATTCTCTTTTAATATTCCCATATTAACCAATTTTTTTTAATTTAAAATTAGATTCTAAAAATAAAAAGGTTAGGTCTTAAATCACTCCAGGAAAAATTTTTTCTTGATTGTATTATCTCAATATTATCGAGATATAGTATTTTCTTCGTAAAATAAAGGTTTCACGAAATATTAACTCTGAAGAACTTTTAATAAAAAGAAGAAAAAATTAGAATAATTCCATTAATTTACGATCTTGAGGTCTATCATTGCTAAGTATATACGTTTTTCCTGATTTTGTCTCTATTATCACTTTGTCAGTATCTGTGAATGTTAGGTATTTGTAGTCTTTGGCTTTAGCAATTCTCTTGATCTCGTTGATTCTTGTTAATTGTTTTTTGGTTAATTTTTGAGGCATGATATTCAATTAATATATTGGTTTAAGTTTTATTTGAACTTTTTGTGTTTAAAAAAAGATCTTAATAGAAAAAAGGAGATTAGATTTTTTGTCCGTATCATTTCACGAAATAAAAAGATTAGCTTTAAATATTTTCACATCTTAATTTTTCGTTAAGTTGTATGTTTAAGCTCTCTGATCGCCTCCCTTAAATATCCTATTTGGGAGAGGATATTGACTTTTTTGGTTTTATAAATTAGAAAAGGTTTAATGAAAAATCAATATATTAAAGAGGAAAAAGGAAAAATGGTATATTTACATGGAAAAGGAAATTCAAGAAAAACGATTCTTATAAATGGATACAATTTGAAGTTAATGGATTTAAATTCCGGAGATTTATTGTTAATTTTAACTTTAACTAATCGGATAATATTCTATGAAATAACTAAAAAATATATGAATAAACAAGTTTATGGTTCTAATCCGGGAAAGTTAATTAGGTCAAATACATATTATTATTCCGGAGGATTAAGTAAAAGTTATCATGGGATATTTTTTTAACCCATAAGTTTATCAAATATAAGCATACTAGGTAAAACTATTAAAATTACAACAATAATTAGATCGATACTTTGACCTAATGCTAATCCAATCAAAAAGACTTCAACAACCGAAATTATCAATACCATTGAGGCCGTATAAAAATCTATTCTCCGGTTATATTGAATTGCATATACATATAATAATATAATCAATAATACAACAAATCCAAGTATTACCATATATCCGGTTAATGAATTAATTAAGAAAGTCGGAGACTGAAATATCCCAACAGATAATAGTCCTCCAATAATCGAATCTATACTTGTTTTTAGCATTAGTTTTTTATGATCTATAGATTCTTTTGGCTTGTTTCTAGGTTTTTTTCTTCTTGATTCAGTTTTACTCATAATAGAAGATTAGATCATAAATTTATAAAGTTTAACCCGGTAATTAGAATTATTCCAAGAAATATCATTAGACTAAATAAAAAGCCCAAGCAATATACAAAGTTAATCTTTATTTTAGATTTTGTTTTATTTAAGCTAAAATAACCTGATTTTAGTTTCTCTAAATGTTTATCATTTATCTTACATTCTAAACAGCAATAATAATTCTTACCATTATAATCGAAACTACTAATAGTTCTTTTAATCTCCTTAGTTATTTTCGTATTACAGAAAGAACATTTTTTTGTCATTTTAAAAAAAAGGAAAAAAAAGTTAATTAAAGATCTTGTAATTTTAAAGTCTTTCTTCTATTTTTCTTAGCCCTAGATACGCTTTCTTGTACTAGTTCTATTACCTTACCATTTAGGCCTCGTAAGTATTCCTCTGAGACTCTAATATCTCCGGATCTTTTAGCTAATTCTCTTATTGCTTTTTTTACGATAAAGAAACTCATTTTTCTGTTTTAACCTCTTTTAATAATTCATTAAGTTGTTTTTTATGATTAGAGATATGTATTTGTATTTTTCCAAGTGTTTGAATATCCTTAATACGATTAACCTTTTTACTAATTTGGTTTAAGGATTTCTCCATTAGAGTCATACTTTTTATTAATGATCTTAGATCGTTAATAGTCTCTAATTTATCTCCATTAGTTTTTAATACTTGTTTTCTAGGCAATTTTATCAAATACAATTTATACTATGAATAAATTAGAATAGGAGTTTAAAAAAATTAGGTTTATTTTCATTAGCTTAGAGTTTAAAAAAAAGAGAAAGTTGATTAATCCATTTTAGTTTTTATTCTACCAATAATCCATTTCAGAATTTTCTTATTTTCTTCTATATTATCGTTAAACTTTTTGGCTTTAGAGATTTCAGATTTATATTTCCAGGTTTTTTCATCTCCAAGTTGATCCAATTTATTAAGATCCTTTAGAAGACTCTCTAAATTATTGATTGTGGCCCTAGCTTGATATTCATTAACTAAAATTTTTGATTCATGGGATTTGATATAGAAATTGATAACCGATTTTCCATTAACAACCGATTTATCTTTTTTTACAATTAATCCTTTTCTCTTAAGCATAGCAACTTTATCCGGAATTAATTTAGAATCTCCGGGAAAATCCTCTAAAGGTTGATATAGCTTGAATGTTTTATAAGAACCATTATGTTTAAATTTCTTTTCTTTTTTAGCCATTTTAATTCATCTTCAAAAATGTATTTTTAAATAAAAATTAGATTATAAAAATAAAAAGATTAGGTTATGAGGATAATTTTTCCGGATTTAATACTATTGGAATAAACTTTTTTAATATTCTTTTAAAATCCGGTAAGGATTTTGCAGTAAAAATAAAATCCTTAGCAACAATCTTACCTTTCTGTTTTACATCAAAAAGATAATCATAAAGGCCAGGCTTACCACTAAGTACCGGAGATCTTCTTATATTAATTATCTCTATTTCATAGCATACTTGACTTTTAAATTGATTATTGAGTTTTTTCCAATCTCTCTCATATTTGCTTTTTTTCTTAGCCATGATAATCACTAATTAGATTTTTATATTTTAAGTTAATTTAGATTAAAAAAAATAGTTATGTTATTATTGTTTGTATTTTTTTAGATCAGATTCATTATAAGAGCTTTGATAAAACCGAGTCATTATTTTTTTTGCAGTTTGAGTATTCATTTTTTTAATCTTTGCTCTTGTCAATTGGGAGTATTTTATTTTAATTTCTCCTAAATTATTTAATATCCCCATTGCTATAATCAGTCTTCCTTTAGCCTCTTTATCTTTATCCGTAAAAGCAACTAATAGATCGGTTTGATAATCTTTCATAGTTAATTTTTTTACATGAACTGAAAATTCCCATCCTCCGAGTTTATCTTTTAATTCTTGTAAATTCTTTGCTCTTACATCAAAGTAGCCGTATTGTCTAATTATTGGAGACCTCATATTAGGCCTATGCCAAACCTCCCCCGAATAAGAAACATTATTCTTACCTCGCCTATGTTTATAGACCTCTTTAAATTGCCAACCTCTTATTTTAAAATCCTTAACTTTTTTATCTTCGTTTTTTGAACTCATTTTAATCTTTTTTATTTAGTATTATTTATATTAATTATAATTTGGAATAGCAACTATAAAAATTTTAATCAACCCGGAAAAATTTTAAAAAATTTAGTTAGGACCAAAAAAGTAAGCCTGGAATAAAAAAGAGAAAAAAAATTATTTTGTAATTAAATCCATTCCGGTTTCAATAGCCTCTAATACTCTTAATAACTCTCCAGAAGTTCCTACACCTAGAGGAGATCCGGTTTGAGACCATTTGCCATTGTAAATTTTATATAAATCTAGATATTTACGGTTATATCTTTGACCTAGCATTATTTTTTTCTTTATTCCCTTATTTGCTATTCGTTTATTTATCCGTTTTATCTTAGATTCTAATTCTTTTAGTGATACTCTAGCCATTATAATCAATTTTATTTTATGTTATATAAAAATTAGATAAAAAAAATATAAAGATTAGGTTATCTAATTAATAACCCATCTTCCAAATTCTGCCAAACATAGTAATTTTTTCTTAGTCTTTCTCCTTTAGGAGAGTCTGAAATTCTTTCCATAGTTATTTTATTAACATTATTAAGGTTTTGGAAAAAGGATTTTTTAATTGCAATTACTCTTCCTTTAAGTATATAGCCTTTTTTGAGAGGCTTCCATAGTGTCCCCTTTTTTGTCTCTATGGTATAATGATCATCTTGAATCAGAATATCTCCTTTAGATAAAATTGGTTTTTTAGCTCTATTATATCCGGAAATTTTTATTGTTTTAGCCATTATAATCAATTTTTATTATTTATTGAATATCTAAAAATTAGATTAAAAAAATATAAAGATTAGGTTATAAATTCCAACCCTTTAGTCTACTAATAATCCCATCTTTCACACCTTGTCTAACAATATTATTGATCTTACTTTTTAATTCCTCTTTATTTTTAGCTCTGAAATCCATATCGGCTAATTTAATTGTTCTATTGCCATCTCTCAATAATAGAGTAAAAGTATAAAGATCGTTTAAATCTTTATAAGAAGACTTTTTAATATCTTTAATAATAAATTTAGACCTAGTGTTAATTTCAAAAGATTTTATCGAATCCATATTTTATCATTTAAATTATTTTAAATAAAAATTAGAATAAAAAAATATAAAGATTAAGGTTCAATTATTTTCTTTTTGAACCGGGTATCTTCTTTTTAGATTTTCGTTTCATTTTAAAATCAACTTTCCAAATCACTAAGCCAATTACAATTACAATAATTATTGCAGGTATCATTACCATTAGAAGTTCTATCCAATCAATTTCAGTTTCTCCGGCATTAATTGGTTGAATCCCCTCGTCGTAAATTTCCTCTATTTCATCAGAGGATAAGGCCGAATCAAAAATAGCAACCTCATCTAAAGAACCATTCCAAAAGCCTTCTGGATTAAAACCATAATCAGCCCCTATTAAGAGATCCTCATTGGAATTTTTTAAAGTTCCTACTTCTTCTTCAGTTGCAACTTTATCACCATCAATATATAGTTTTAGCTCATCACCGTCATAGACTCCGGCTATATGATACCAATCGCCTACCTCAATTTCCGTTGAAATATCATACGCAACCTTTTCCCAACCACTTGTATAAATCCATAAGGTTAATTCAGAATTAGACTCAAGATCTAATACGAATCCTTTTGTGTGTGCAGGATCATCTCCAGATTTACTTATTATTGACTGATAACTTGCAATATCATTTGTTTTAACCCAAGCCGTAATTGTGAATTTATCAAAATCATTTAAAGAATTGTCATCACCCACTCTTACAAAATCATTTGAACCATCTAGCTTAAGAGCATTACCATAATCATCTTGACTTTCTGTATAAGATCCCCCATCTAATGTACCATGATTTTCCTCTCCAGATAAGTCTAAGGCCTCAAAAGTTTTATTATCGAAATTCCAATATCCCTTAAGATCTTCGTGATAGACCGGATCTGTTTCTGAAATTATAAAAGCTGAACTAAAGCTAGTTAGGCCTCCGATTATGGTAATGAAAAGAAAAGTTGATAATACCAAAATTGCTTTTCTGTTATTTTTCATATTTATCAATTAAAAATTGTATTTAACTAATTATTAGATAAGCTATAATAAAAAATTTAAGTTTGAAAGAAATTTAATAAAAACTAAAGCCATTTATTACCGGTAAATTCCGTTGAGGTTTTTAGTGATTCTCTTATTTTTCTTTCAAAATCTTTTAGACTTGTAGTATAGCTCTCAACACTAGCTATTTTTTTATTATTTGAGAAAATATCGGCTTTATAATGGAATTTTCGATAGCCTGGAGAGGTTATAACATTTGTTTTTCTTCCTAATTTCTCAATATTCTTTATTTGAATAGTGATATATATTGTAAATTTAATATCTTTAATAGAAGTCATAAATAAAAAATGGATAAAGAAAAATAAAAAGATTAGGTATTTTAATCAGTTCTAACGTAAAAAGGAACAGGAGTTGTACCGGCTTTTTTAAGTTGTATTTTTTTTATTTTTCCGTTTTTAATGATATATTTATTAGGTCCTTTAATCCAGATTGTTTTTTCTTCAATGTTTATCTTATCTAATTTCTTTTTTACTACATATTTATTTGCAAATTCATAGTTATTTACATAAATATTTTCTAAGCCGGAACTCCAATCGAAAACCTCATAAATGTTTTTTGGCTTTAGACCTAATCGTTTTAGCTCTTTCTGAATTTTGAGGAAAAAATCGATCTTTTGTTTTTTTGTTAAGGAACTTTTTACATTAACGCCTTTCTCTCTTCCTATACTTTTAAGATTAGAATTTGAAACCTTTTCTAAATCGGTTTTAGTAAGAGATAAAAAAGGCTTTCGCATTGCTTTGCTAAAATCTTCAAATGTCATAATTATCGTTTTTTAAAATTAATTGTTGAATAAATATTAAATTAACTTTAATAAAAGTTTTCGCCTGGAATAATTAAAAAATTAGATGAAAGAAGAGTTATTTTTTTTTTAATTTGACTAATCTCTTCTCAGCTTTATTGATTTCTTTATTAGTTGTTTTAATTTTTTTCTTTAATTCGGCTATTTCAGTCTTTTTTAATTCGATCTTGTAAGCTATTCGATCTGGTTTCTTGGATTCTTTCTCTAGATACTCTGGAGTATCTTTAACCTTATCGGAGACAATTTTCATTAGTCTTTTCTTTTCTATCTTATGATCACTTTTCATTCTAGCTAAGACTCTATTTGCAGTTAAATATTCGGCCTTTTGATTCTCTAGCCTTTCTTTTAATTTTTTAATAATATTAGTTTGACTTCTAACACTCATTGTTATCAATTAGTTTTATTTTATTATAAATTTAGATTAAAAAAATAAAAAGATTAGGTTTAATTATTTTTAGGAGGAAATAAAAAATCATTTATAGCTTTCTTTTGTAATTTCCTATCCTTAATCTTAACGGTTTTTCTTGAAAATCGCCTATTTACCATTAACCATTTTAGACCTGTATCAATTATGTTCTTAGATACTTTTTGATTTCTCCTAAAGTCTTTTGAACTCATTTTACCCTCGCTTAGATCTTCCCACATTTTACTTATAGAGGTAATCTTCTTTTTAACTCTCATTCGATATAACTCTAAAATAATATGTTCGCCATTATGGTAAGTACTAGCTATTCCTCCATCTTCAGTAATGATTATGGTTTCTTTAGGATTCTCAATTATTATTAAGGCTTTTGCTAATTTCATTTTAATATTCCATATTTGTTTTTAATTTAAATATATAAATAATACTTAGATTAAAAAAATAAAAAGATTAAGGTTAATAAATAAATTTTTTTTCTTTTAGATTAGTTTCTAGTCGTTTAATTAGAATATCAGCTTTTTTAATGGAAAGGCTTAAACTATTAACCATTTGATCAGCAATAGACTTATCTTTTTTAAATTTAAAAGCATGACTTGTTGTTATCATCCCAAATATGCTTTCCATTTCTTTTCTATTTCTCTTTAGTATCTTTAAAGTTGCAACCGGATTTCTTGTTTGAACTATAATGCTCATTTTTACATTCCTTTCCTTTTTCTATTAAAGAATTTATAGAGAATAAAGAATATTACAAAAAATACTATGCTCACTATTAAACTTGAAATTCCGGTTATCCAGGTGGCTATTGAATAGCCGGTAAGACCTATAGTCTCCATAAAAATAGATCCTACTAAAGAACCGGTGATTAGATAATAGATGTTTAATAATATTCCTAATCCGGAAAGAATTGTTAAAACTAAGAAAACTAAGGTTGCTATGGAAAAGATTAAACTACGATCACTTTTAGATAGGCTAGAACTTTGAGGTTTTCTTCTCGTACTCATATTTTATCAACTCATTGATTTTTATATTTATTAAAATGTATAAGTGTGATTAAAATTAAGATTAAAAAAATATAAAGTTCTAGTAAGCTCTTAGAGATTAGAAGAATTGTAATTGATTTTTCCTTTTCTAGTTAATCTTATCATTCCATTTCTTACCAAAATGAATTTTTGGAATTTTAGGAGTTTTAATGAATCCTCTTTATAACTCCAATGGTTTTTAGCTCTTGTTATTGAAATAGGTTGATTTTCAGCTATAAAATCTAAAAACATTCTATCATAAGCCTTTAGAGGCCTATTATCTACATGAAATTCTAGACCTTTATTACTAATTTTATAGAGCTTTGATTTTCCGGATTTTTTTATGATTATGAATTTTCTCTCTAAAGGAGTTTTAATTGAGGTTCTAACTGAGGATTCACTAATCTTTAGGTTTAAGGCTATTTCTTTTATGGAATACCAAGTTGTTTTATGATCTCTTAAAAAGGAGATTAGCTTTTTTTGATTCTTCCCTAGTTTTATATAAGATACTTTAGAGGTATAGTTTAGCTTTCTTCTTAGGTCTTCTATTTTCCGTTTAGTATTATAATAATCGTGTTCAATTTGTTTGAAATTGTTTTTTCTTTCCCATTCCTTTCTCTCTAATCTTTCTGGATGAGTTTTGATTAGCATACTTGTATAAGGATATTTATTTCTTCTAATCTTATATAATTTCCAATATTCCTTATCTAATTGTTTAAATTTTTTAACCAGGCTTTCTAATTTTAACCATTGTGGAGTTAAATAGCTCATTTTAATTTACCTTTTAATTTTTTGATTTCGTTTTAAAATACGTTGAGATATTTCCGGGAAGTCTTTTGTAAATCCAATTATTTTTAGTTAATTGATTATAACTAATTCTTTTATTGGTAATATCTCTCCAAACATTATTATAAGTTTGATTCAAATAGCCTTTTGTTTCTGTTGTTTTACTTCCGGAGAAATTCTTTCCTAATATAAGATCCTCTATTTCCTCCTCAACTTTAATCGGTAATTTTCCGGATTCATACCAAGTTGAAACCCAATTTGGTAAAATATCATATCTAAAATAAAGTGTGTATAATAATTTCTTGGTTTTATTTAGTTCTTTTATTCCCATAAAGTTTAACCTTTATTTGTTTAGAATCTTACCTCTCAATTCATTAACGGCTTGGCTTTTCTCTCGAATTATTTTGCTATACCAATAATAAATAGTTTCTCGCCTCATTGACTTTATATTGAGAAATAATGTATCAACCTCTCTCATAGAGGATACTCGGCTAATTGTTTTAAAAATAACAAAAAGTTTTACGGCTTGATGTTCCTCTAATTTAGGTTTCTTTAATAGTTCTTTTATATATGGTTCTACTATACTTTTTCTCCAATTAGAAATAGAGGTTTTTTCCTTTCCGACTTGAACAATTGCTTTATCTTTATAATTTGTGATTTTTACTTTAACCATGATTAAAAGTTGATTTAAGTTTGATTTAAGTTTTGTGCTAGGTTTGAATTTATTCTATTCTAAATATATTTTATAATGCTATTTTGATTTTTAGAAGTTTTTTTTAAATTGCTTAACCAAATATTTTTAGCAACACTAGGCTTATTAAGAATTTTTTCCCATTTAATAAAATCATTATATAAATTTGGAAAATCCTTAAGGACCTTAATATAGATATAAGCCTGGTAAAATCTACACCAATAACAAGAAGAGACTCCATATTTTTTATAATAATTTTTAGTAGGAATTTTAATTTCGTTTTTTTCTATAAAACGATCTCTAAAAGAAGTATTCCAATTTAATAGGGGGAAAACCATTATATCGTTGTTAGTGTCATAGTCGGGTTTAAAGAAGTCATTTCCTTTATAAATTTTATTTCTCCTAGAGCTTTCATTTTTTCTTACAGCATTCAATTTATAAAAAACTCCTTTTTCAAATTCCTTTTCTAACACTTTTTTTTGAGGCCTCCATTTCAAATCTCTAGAACACCAAGCCGTTTGAAAATTAGGAAAGTTTCTTTTATGATCCTCTGGGTTTGAAATCAACAAATCTAGTTCAAGTGATTTTGCCGTTTTTTTAATTGCCTCTAAAGTTCCCGGAAATTCAATACCGGAATCACAATAAAAACAGATAAAATTATCAGTAATCTTCTTTACTAAATGTAGTAAGGCTATTGAATCTTTTCCTCCGGAAAAATTAATGATTAATGGTTTTTTAGTCTCTCTTACGGCTTTTTTAATGACTCTAATTGAGCTTTTCAATGGATTATCTTCGATCATTTTAAATCCTTTTTGTTAAGAGATTAAAAATTAAAATTTAAATAAATATAGCCAAATCCGATCATAATTCCAATGAGATTTGAGATTAGATCTTGAATAATATTAGGTAATGGTTCAGAAATATATTTTGCATACGATTTTTTAATTTGTAATTTTTTATTAAACCTTTTATTTATAGATTCAAAAGTATATTCAATTATTTCAAAAGCAATTGTTAAGAAAAAAGTAATCAATATCAAGTTAGATGGATCTAGATTAAATACAACTAATAAGTAAAAGTAGAATCCTAAACCTCCTAAGATATGTGTATATATATCAATTGCTTTTATGGAATTAAAGAATTTATTAGCCTCTGGCTTTTCATAAAGGCCGGTATTCATTGCAATTATCTGAAGAATCGTGAAAGTCATAAAAAAGAAAAGAGCTTCCTCATAATATTTATTAGTAGAATCGGTATAACAGAAAAGGTAAATTATCATTGCAATTAAAATAATATAGAGAGTGAAATACCAAATATTATTCTTAGTTGAAGACTGAAATTTATTCCAAAAATTTCTTTTTGATTTTCTCCTGGAGTCATTCATTTTTTTTAAATAAAAATTGCAATTATGGTTTGTAATGGAATGATATTCTTTTCGTAATAATCAAGTTCTGTTTTTTTTAAAACAAATATATCATATTTAACTAATTCTCCTTTCATTATTTTGAGAGGAATCATTAAATCCTTAGCTTGTTTCTTACTTAAGGCTTTTTTATTTATGCAAAAGATTTTATGAGCTTTTTCAAGAATCTCTAGACCTCTTAACATCCTCCGGTATTCTCGTTTTGGAGTCTTTTTTAATCTGATCTCTATCTTATGTTCTTTAACTTCTTTTCTATAATTTCTTAAGACTCTATTTAATTCTCTACATAATTTTACTTGTTTTTCTTTATCAATTCTGATTCTCATATTATTTGATCTCTTTATGTATTTTTATTGATTCTTGAGGTTTTAGATACTTGATCTCTTTTCGGTATAATTTTTTATTTACGTGATCGAAAATATCTGCAAAGACTTGAACTTTATTATATTTATTATGGTTCTTTAATCCATATTCTATTTCGGGGTTGAACTTTTTTATTTTAATCGAAAAGGAACTTTTATGTAATTCAAAACATTTACAAGAAATAACCTTAAGAAGAGTCTTATCCGGAGATATACAAATTATATCTGGTTCTCCTCTTTCTCCATTTCTAATTACCTCCCATTCTTTATATTCCGGATCTTTTCTTAATTCATTTGCTCTATATATTTCATATAGCTCTCCTCTCTCTTTTGCTATATACCCGTCGTATTTCTTTTTTACGGCTGACAATTGAGGATCTGATAAACTTATTTCTAATTTTTCTCTAATTTTTTGATATGTCTTACCGGCTTTCATTAATTTGAAAATCTCTATATCTCTTTCAATATTTCTCCATTTTGAATTTTCATAATCGAAATTATCTAAGATTTTTTCAATTGGAATATCAAAAATTTCCTTTTCTTCAATTCCATATATTTGATTAAGTAATTCTTTCCGATTGTTTACTTCGGCCTCTTCCTCTTTGTTTTTCTCTTCATTGATCTTCCTATAAACTGTATTTACTAAATATTTGGTATAATCTGTATCAGCATTAATATTGAGGTCAAATATAAGCCAATCTTTTAGCTCTTGTTTTGACTTTCCAGAATAATTATTTTCTTTAGCATAATTATAAAGAACTCCAATATCTCTCTCCTTTTGTTCTTCAGTTAAAGAACCGGATTCAAATCCTCCGGAGTCTTCTAATTGTTCTAAGGCCTCCATTTTTGCTAAATCATAAAGATCTAATAATTCAATAATTGAACCAATATTCAAATTTGCATAACCCAAATAGATTGCTCTTAAAGATTTTTTTTCTGGATCTATATATCTTATTAGAACTCTTGTTTCCCATTCCGCTTCTGGTTTGTCTTTTTTAAATCCAAATGGAATTAAGATGAAATGAAGATTAGGAACGTAAGTAAAATCTGGAGTTGCTAGAATATAGTTTTTCTGTTTAACTCTAAAAGCCTTAATTATATTTTTGAAAGCTGTTTTAAAAGACCTAGAACCTGAACCGGAAATTTCATTATTTTCATCTTGAATATTAGTTCCTCCAGGTAAGATCTTGGGAAAGTTGTTTTTTGAACCGGAAAAATTTTGAGAATAGGTTAAATCCGTTTCTCCTTTCTTTCTTACTTGCTTTATTTCTTTAATGAATTTTTTGTTAAATTCTATTTTTTTTTTAATCTTTTCTATTAAATTTTTACTATGAATATTCTCTACATTTTTCATTAGTTTAATAATTCTTAACCTGGAGTCTCTAATCTCCTTTCTTAATTTCTTTAATTTCTTTGGTATATAATCTAAGAAATGTCTGTTGATTTTATGGTATAGCCAAACGGCTATTAGAGACTTACCTAATCCGGATTTATTATTAATTTCACAAACAATATTACGATCATTCCGAATACAATCTTCGATATGTTCTAGTAGAATATCGGTTATATCTCTTTTTAAAGCATAAGGTCTAGTGAAATGGTTATTCCATTTTCTTTTCATTGCGTATTCTAATTTGTCTATGTAATAACGATCTAAGGCCGGATAATCATATTCCTCAAAATTGTTAGGATCTTTATATCTCCTCTTCCTTAGTGTATTAAAACCTCTGAATGATCTATTAAGTGAGGTTAAATAACCTCTCCGGTAATTATTTCTCTTACTGTAAGTCATACTCAATTAATTATATAGTAAATTAAGTTAAAAAAGATTAGGTTAAAAATTGGGTTGATTTATTCTGGATTTAATTCCTCCAAATTATTTCTTATATCTTCTTTCATTTCTCCTCTAACTTCTCTATACATTCTTGTTAGCATAGAACTAGTTAGTTTTCCATAAGTACCGATCTCTAATAACATATATCCAATTATTCTAAAGTGATAATCAATTCTTTCTAAAGTTGCATGAATGAATTTACGTAAATAGATTTGTATTAGTTTCGGTCGTTTTACATTATCTGTAAGCTCATAAGTAAGTAATTTTGTTATTCTTTGAAATTTCTTAACAACTTTATTATCAACTTGAATAGGAGTATTAAAGATAATTTGCATAATGTCTTGAATATCTATTTGTAAGATTGTAAGGAAATCAACCTCTTCATAGGCCGAGACATTAAGACTCTCTAAGGATCTAAGATATATTCTTATATCCATTAGATTATTCATTTGCTTTTCCATATCCTCAGATAAGAGTTTATATAAATCTAAATAAAACTTAAGTTTCATATCCTCTTCATCGTAAAACATATCCTCTCCCATTTTAGAAACCTCCAGGCTTGAGGATATGTTTTAAAAATGGAATGAATAGAGAATTGCTTGTTGAGTTTGTAGGTTCTTGAACTGTTGTTGCAACTCTAGATAATCCAAAAAGAGAGGGAAATAGTAAAATCATAAAGATTAGAACTGTTAAGGCTATTGTAGTAATAACAAAAAACATGGTTATCATTTGGTATTCCTTTTTGGGTTGTTTCCATGAAAACCGGCTTAATTCATGTTTCATTTCTGATAGTTCTTTAGCTCTTTTGCTTTGTTTTTTAAGTTGATCGGATAACATTGAGTTATGCTTTTCTAAATCCATATTATCATAAACTAATGTTTCGTATTCATGTTTTATTTGGCTTACTTCATCAGCAAAATAGCTTAGTTTCGCGTCTCTAAGCAATGCTTCGGCTATTTCTTTCTTCATTTGAATTAGGCCTCCCATCTTAACATAAAAACTTGAGTAAGTGCAAATGAGATAAGGTAATTCTTTAAAAATACCGGCCTCTAAAAAGGTTGCAACTGCATAATTAGGAACTTCTAAAGGCATGTTTGAAAAACTAGCATAATCATCTGTAAATATAAAGGTATTATAAATCGAATCGGTGGGCAAGAGTAAGATCATTTCGTTATTTTGATAATAAAGTTCCGAATTTACTATTCTAGCTCTGAAAAAGGTAAATTTGTTAAGATCATAACTTTCCTTATCTAAATCAATAGCATGAATCCCATCACCATAACCTTTTGCTTTTGGAATTGAATTAAGTAAGGCTTTTTGAGAATCCTTAATATCGTTTAGTTCCTCTTGTTGTTTTTCTTTTTGAGCAACTTTGTTTAATTGTTCGTTTAAGGCTTTTATTCTTTCATCTAACTTTCCAATGGCTTTTTTTAATTCATCCTCTCTCTCCTTAGAAAATTTCTCTAATTCTTTTCTTTTCTTTTTTTCTTCACTAGATAATTTGTCTTCTTTCATTCTTTCCTTAATCATTTGTATTGGAGAGATCATAAGATTTGTTAGATTCCTCTTTTTAGCATAAAGAGTATTAAGCTCTTCCTTTATCATTTTTCTCTCTAATATTATTTGGTCTTTAGTTCCGATCTCAATTGGATATGTTTCGGTTGAGTCTATTACAATCCAACCGGTACTAGGCTTTCGATAATCAACGTCATAAACTATTGCAAAAATATAGAGATAAACTTTATACTTTTCTTGGTAAATAATTTTAAGATATTTGAGAGCAACCATATAAACTATATAGCCGACAACAATAAATATCATAATGATAAACGATAAAACTTCTAATAGCATTAAAAATAGCATTGTAGGAACTAATAATAAGGCCGGATAAACCATTAAAGCCGAATATACATTCTCAGATAATAACCAATTGACAAATCGTCTTCTAAAAGCCATATAATTACCTCAATAAACAATTTAGTTAATTACAGAAACAATGATCTTCTATTTAAGGTTTTACTGTTAAAATCTTATTTTAGGTTTTTAGCTTTTTTACTAATCAATAGTGAATATAACTAATTATAACTTCTATAACATATAGCAACTGGAGTAATAACTTTTTATAACAATCATAGGACCAAAGAAAATGATCAAAAAAAAAGCCTGGAACTCCGGGAGAAAAATATTGATTTTTAGACCTCAAGCCTGGAATTATGAAAATAATTAATAAGCCAAAAGATAAGCCAATAAAAACTTACGACTAGTGTTTGAGTATTGTTGAATAAAAAAATGTAAGCCTGTTGTTGTTTTTTAAGATCAATCTTTTAAGTAAGTATAGCTATTCTTAAATTAAAAAATCCGGAGGATTTGACTATGGCTAAAAAAGAAAATAAAACTAAAGATGAAAAAGAAGAGGAAAATACTAAAGAAGAGGAGGAGATTGTTGAGGAGGTTGTTGAGGAAGAAAAGAAAGAAGAATATATGACTGTTATAGACTATATCTTTAAAGATACTATTGATTACTCAAATAAACTTGCAACTAATTTAGAGAAGTTAAAGGAAATTAGAAAGTTAGAACTTACCTCTTCTTTTAAAGTAATAATCCAAACCAAAATAGACTATATAAATAAAATATCCAAAGATATAGAAAAAATAAAAAGAAGAATTTATGATATTTAGTTATTTTCTTTCTCTTACTTTTGAACCAGGCTTTTTCTCTTTTTTTCTCATTTTATTGAGATAATAAATAAAGACTATAGAAACAATACTAATTGCTAAAATGAGCAATATCCAAAACCAATTATCAAAGACAAATCCTAAGACTGTTTGTTCATTTGGGAATAGATCCATAAATACCAATTCCGGAGAATCAACGTCATCTAAGGTTATGGTCATTGCCTTCAACCCACAATTGCTTTCTCTTTCATACCAATCACTAGGAAATGTAATTTCAAACCCATGATTGTCCATTTCTACCTCTCCATATTCCGTTTCGTTATCATAATAGATTAGATAGGTTGTTTCCCATAAGGTTAAACCTCTATACGCCACAATCATTCCTCCAAAATGATCACCACTAGGAGAACAATTACTCCAAAAGAAAACCATAAATACATCTAAATCCTCTGGATTTCCATGAGTTTTAAATTCTAATTTAGCCTCATCCTCATCTAGGTCGGAAACTTTTATTTGTTCAAGATCAATCCCCTTATAATCCTCATATTCCTCAGTTGTAAGAGGTCTAGCAATATCCGGATCATTCCAATCCTCTTGAATATCCTCAAACATTTTATTTAACGATCCTGCAAATGAATCTTCATCTAAAGTTAATTCCTCAAAATCCTCATATTCCTCTGAGGCCGTCTCCTCATCAAAAGCTCTCATATCATTAGCCGGATCATCACCTATTACAACGGTATTTTCACTAGCACTAGCAAAAGTAATACAATAACTAAAAAAGAAAAAGGTTAAAACTGAGATACATAATAATTTTTTTTTATCCATAATGAATCATTTTCATTTTTATTATTTAATAATACTACATTAAAAAATATAAATTATAACATTACAGAAAAGCTCATTTTCAACTTTGTCTATCTATTAATGACTTTTTATATCATTACTCAAAAAATATAAACTAAAATGGCTATTTTTAATTAATTAACTTTTTTTGAATGAATTATTATGGCTAAAAAACAATCTAGAAGAAAGATTTCTAATACACCTGGAAAGAAATTATCTAATACAAAACTCCGATATGGAATATTGGCTTTAGCTATAGGCATAATGGTAGGTATTCCTTTAGGAATGTTATTCCAAAATCTATTACCTCCTCCATTACAACCCGAAGCTCAGGAAATAAAGACTCAGATCTCTATTACTATTTCTGATGATTGTATTTTAATTATCAATGATACAGTTTTAGGAGAAAGGTCTTGGAATTTTTTTGATTATGCTGATGAAAATATTACCGGTAATAGCATGGCTTTAATTTATGGGATATATTTGAATGATTCTTTTACAATCGATCTAAAGAACTCAGCAGAAGATAGAGATTCACTTTCAGAGGTTATAGAAGATTTAGAGGATAATGATTGGGAGGAAAAAGACGCAATTTTATATAAGTCTTTTTATCCTTATACTTTTGCTCAGTTAGGTTTAGGTTTAGAATCCTCAAATATCTTAGCTGATGAATTTTTCTTTCCAAGTTTTAATTTTACCGGTACATATCCAGAACCTATATATCCCGATCCCTTAGAAGATGGTTTAGAATTTGAGTTAGATAGAGGAGTAATTCTTGATTCAGTTTTGTTTATGTTCAATTTCTCTTATGAGAATGTATATGGTATGCAAAATATAGAACCTCTTATTTTTACGGCAAATTTCTTTTTGGATATTCCCACCGGTATGTTTATTAGTTTTTTTCCGGAAGATGATGAAATCTTAGATGAAGTTTCTATAAGAGAGGAAGCTATTGTTTTACCAGATAAAGACTTGGAAATTGAGATAACTGAATTTTATATCGATCAAGAAAACGATAGAACTACTTTTATTAGTTTAGATGCAGAGATCAATGGAGAGGATTTTGAAATTCCTATTTTCTTATCGGGAAGTTAAGTTCTAATTTTTATTTTTTTTTATTTTTTTTATTTTTTTTATTTTTTGCACTAGTGCATACAATTACTAAGACAATTGGAAATAAGATCCAAACTAGATTATCAAACAAATATTCCAATTCTAACCCAAAAAAGTTTGTTATTTTCAAACTCTTTATAAAATAAGAATATATAACCGTTGCAAAAAAAACATAGAATACGCTTACAATTGCAGTAATCTTTATAGTATATCTAGTATCCTCTGATAAACTACTTCTTTCTTTCTTTTTTCTTTCTTTCTTTCTTCTAGTCATAACAATTACCTCACTAATATAAGTCTTTAAACCCAAAAGCCATAAAGACTTTCCAATGATCTTTATATTTTACGGTTCTAGCTCTTCTACCTTTTATCCTTTCCCCTTGAGCAATTTTATCAGCATCCTCTTTAGTTGCAAATTTAATTGGTTTTGGATTGCCAATAGCATTGAACTCCTCTCCAGAAAATTTTCTTTTTACTTTATTATTTAGATAATTCTTACCAAAATAATCCTCTGCAAACGCATGAGGTCTTTTATGAGTTTTATAGGTCCGTTTTAAGTAATAGAGATCTCCATTAGTCATTTTTTCTTTCTTTTTTTCTTTTTTTTAAAATTCTTTTAAGATATTTATAATGTCTTAGCTCCTCTAAAGCCATTACCTTAAAATATTTATACTTTTTTTTATCCAAGTTATAAACAGCCATATAATCCTCATAGGCCTCTAACTCATCTTTAATATAAAACTCAATTTTTTTATCTGTTAATTTCTTTCTTGGTTTTTTAGCCATCTTTATTTACCTCATTCTTTTTTTTACCAAAGGCTAGGATTAATTGTATTATTCCAAGCCATTTTTTCAGTAATAATATCTTCATTCACATTTAATTTTAAATATGGGATAAAGTGAGTTGAGTTTAGCCTTTCATTCTCAATACAGATTACTTTAATATTATTTGTTTGATTTGGTATTAATTCGATAAAAATACTATTTCCAAAATCAAAATAATCCTCTATAACAGTATCATTAGCAATGCTTAGATCAAAAGCATGTATCCCGATTTCTTCAATTTCTTTTTCTCTAACAATTTTATAGGTTAAGGTTTTTCCATTAAAAGCCGGTACTCCAGATCTAATATATTCTAAAATATACGTGAGGTTTGTATCAAAAAATAAAGATAATAAGAATTGGTCTGCAAAATTCATTACAAAGTGATCTCCATAATCCCCTTTAATATTATCTTCCTCTGCATTTTCGTTATCTATTATTAATCCACTAATCATTAACCTATATATTAAAAATTCTGAACTCCATTGAGAATTATCATAGAGATCTAAAAAGTCTAAATAAAAATCCTCTTCAAATTCTATTTTAATTGTTGTAGTAAAAATGTCTTCCTCCTCCTCTTCCTGCTCAGAAATCTCTTCCGGAATAAAAGAGAGGCTAGCTAATAATATACAGCTAACAACGATTATTACTACTATACTTGATTTTAAAATTAGTTTTTTGTCTCCTAATTTATTTCCTTTTGAAAACCCTTTGGATTCTTTTCTTCTAGATTTCATAATAACTCTTATTTTCTAGTTCTAGGCTTTCCGGAACTCCTTCGATATTTTCCTTTTTGTATTCTTCTTACTTTCCAATAATAAAGAACTCTGAATAACATATAGAATAACATTAATAGTAGAATATAGAGTATAAAGCCATCTAACTCAATTAATCGATCACCCATATTGATAGTAATATCCCAATGAATATAATCAATTAATACCGGTACTAAGAAGAATGAAACAACTCCAGATAGAATAACGAATAAACATCTAGCCTGGAGTTTTCTATATTCATTAACTACTTTTTGTCTTCTTTTAATATCTCTATCAGTATAACTCATAATCATTACCTAGTTTTTTACTTTAATAAAATTTAGGTTTGTTTATTTAATTCTATATTAGCTATTAACCCATTTAATAAATCAACTATCAATAAAGATCCTAACGGAACTATTTGTACTTTATCCGGAATAAATACATATTGAAACATAAAGAATAAACCGATAATGGCTAAGGTAATGTTAATTATAATTGATACAACCTTAATTTGAGTAATTAGCATGAATCCAATTACATCAATAAATCCAATAAGAAGAATAATATATACTAACTCATTAGATATTTCGGAGGAATCAAAGTGTTGTAAATAATGAAAGCTAATACCGGCTAGGGCCAGAAGAGTATTGATAACAATGGTTATAGCTAAAATAATTGTAATCTTTGGTTTCTTAACAAAGTAATTACTAATCGTTGAACCAGGATTTCTTTTACTCATCTTATCAACTTTTTAATCTTTTTTCTAATTTTATCAATTCTAAATATGCTAAACCTAAATTCCTTTCTCAGTCATTTTCTTACCTATGGCTTTTAAATTTAAATTCATTAGATTTATGTAAATTAACTTTAACTTGATCAATTTTTTCTTGAGCTTTTATTAACAAAGTTCTAGCTTGTTGTAATTTTAATTGATCGGCTTTAACTGATAAGCCTCTTACTTTTTCAAGATCTTGTATAACGACCTCTATTTTAACAGTATCGGACCTTAATAGATCTATATAGCTATAAACATTTTTTATATTAGGTTTGTTTAATCTATTCATTTTTGACCTCTATTTTTTTAACCAATTTTCTATTTCATTATAAATTCTAATTGCTAATTCTTGGTTTTTATCGAAATCTTTATCAATAGTTATTCTTATCGCTTGAACTTTCCATTTTCCAGATTTTGTTAAACCCATTTTCACTTGGGAATTTTTAGATATTTGATTTGCTTTATATCCGATTTTACCCAAGAAAGTATCCTTTTTAATATTAGTTCCTCTAGCAATTCTTATTCTAACAAAGCCTTTAGGATTTCTGAATCTATTAGAATAATATGCGTCGGAAATATCAATTCGTTTAATAGGAGATTTAATATCTTTAAACCTGGATTCAAATATTTTCTTTCCTTTTGTTCTTAGCCTAATTGCTCTAAAATTAAGAACTCTTTTTTCATAAATAAGATTCTTTTTGATCATCTTATCAACTGTATAACTTGGAATTGATTTACCTAGCCAACTTTCAATATCTGTTAGGCTATTATGAATTGAATTAGAGTTATATAAATATTCTAAGATTTCATATTCTAAAGTTCCATATCTTTCTTTTGGCATTACGTTCCTCTCTTATTCAAATTGTTTAATACGATCTTTTAATATTTCGGCCATAGCCTTAGCCATTCCAATATGATTTTTCAGTTGTTTATTCATTTTTTTATCTTTAACTAACTTAAAATCATTATTTGCAAATACAAAATTATTTGCTCTCTCTAAATTTTTAATTAGATTTTCCAGGTCTTTAATACTTAAGACTTTTGAACTAGCCTTTTTAGTTAATATTTTTCCCATCTTATTTTCTCCTAGAACTAGAACTTTCTTTCTTTCTAATTTTATGTATTTTTTTTCTAGTAATTAAGTAAAATATAGCTGATAATCCGATATAGAATAATGTTGTTAAAAAAATTATCATTAAAACAACATCTAAATCAATTCTAAAGCCTAAGAACTGAATATTCAAATTCCAAGAGTAAAATTCAAGTAGTATAGGAGTAAGAAAAAAAGCCGTAATAAAAGAAACTATAAAAAACGCCAATAATGTTTTTCTCAAATATCTTTCATAACCAGGTTTATTTATCAAGCTCATGTTTATTTACCTCTTAATTCTTTGAACCTAAAGGAATATTTTTCTCTCTAGCTTCCCAATTTAGTTTTGTTATTAGTAAATTAGCTTTAGTTTCGGCTTCTTTTATATGATTATAAAGATCGGTTATTTCTTTTTTTTCCAAATCAGTTTTAAAATATCTGGAAATTCTAGCTCTTGTTTTAGCCATTTTTAAAAATTTATTTATCTCAACTAATCGGTCTCTTAATTTTTTTAAGTTTTTTTCCGGAGATATAACATAGTTATAATTATTCATTCAAATCCTCCGGAGAATAATTCCCCAATACTTCCTAAGTTTTCTAATAATTCTAGCAATTGATCTTTAAATAAGAAAAAGGCAACTGCAATTCCAATGAATATGAAAATCATAATCAAGAAGAAAGTAATTCCCAATGAATAGAAGAGTCTTTGAGTAAAGCTAAGTTTAACTCTTATTTTCTCCGGTTTTTTTCTTCTAGATTTCTCACTTGGTTTTTTAGCCATTTTTTTCACGTTATTTAATTCTTTTAAATTCTCTCTTAAGTTTAATATATTCGGTTGTATATTTAATTGGATATTGCTCTCTAGCAGTCATCTTTCTACTGTTAAGAAGAGCAATTCTCTCTTGAATATTTTTTACTTTTGTTATATTATTATAGATCTCTAAAACTTCATTAGCCGTTTTTTCGATCTTAGGTTCATAGACAATCTGATTTGAAAGATCATAGAGTTTAAGAATATAAAGTTTATTGGGAATTGACTCAATAATTTTTACAACCCAATACTTTCCAATTTTCTTTTGTCTTACTCTTTTTATGCTATTAACCATTTTTTTCACGTTAATTTTTAATTGGTTTAACTTTCTTTTAAATTTGTTTAATAATTTCTTGTTAGATAAAAGGCTAATAATAAGCCAAATAAGATTGAGACTGAAATATTAAGTATGAAAAGAATAACCTCTTCATCCCCAAAAAAGTCTCCGGCTAATATGATTGTCGGTAAGAATCCGAATCTTTCTCCAATTGATTGAAATATCATAAAGAAAAATAAGATTAGTAAGATACTTAACGGAATTTTAAGATAAACATTCTTTTTGAATTTACTAATCTCAACACTTTGCTTTTTTCCTTTTCTCCTGGAGTCATTCATTTTATATTTACAGTTAGATTTTCTAGGCTTTTATTTTTGATTCGATTCATTTTAACTTGCTCTTGTTTTTACTAATTGATTTCTTTAGTTTCTTAATATCAATATGATAATCTTTTACTAATAGATCTTCAATAACATCTCCGGCTATTTTTCCGGATTTCTGTTTTTTCTTAACTACATTTCCGGTAAATATTAAGATAACTTGCTTAGTCTCCGAGTCTATTAGTCTAACTTTATATTTTCTCATTTTAAAATTTTCTTTTATTATTCATTCGATAAGCATAAGTACCAACAATAATAAGAACTATTCCGAAAATAGTTCTTACAATTCTCCCTAAATGGAAAATCAAAGGATCTTCCATTTGTAGATATATTGAATACGTACCATCTAAGATTAAAGCAACTCCAATGAATACGATCATTATATCTAATAAAAGAATTAATTTCTGATTGTTTTTCTTACCTATCTTCTTTTTTTGTTTTCTTCTAATAGCCATAGTATTATTCCTCTTTTTATTTCTTTCTTAAAACTAATATAAATATCAATAATGCAAAATCATACAAAATAATCATTCCCATTAGATTTAGAAATGATATATCGAAGTTAAATTGA
>Ga0180433_10000413_pt1 | contig 73075 bp, 64 predicted proteins | sample SS_ome_8_FD_132980 | JGI IMG/M metagenome (GOLD analysis project Ga0180433, IMG submission 132980) | Hypersaline lake sediment archaeal communities from the Salton Sea, California, USA - SS_1_D_1 metaG | ecosystem: Environmental > Aquatic > Non-marine Saline and Alkaline > Hypersaline >...
CCACCTATGGAAGCTTGCTAATCGTGCAGGAGGCTCCGCTACCCCAAAGGAGGATGCTTCGGTAACCCGCGCTTTTGAGGCAACAACACCCGTTCGGTAACAGTTTCTATTGACGCAATACGCTGGCCTTGTGGGGAGCCGCCGTCGCACAGGCGCCTTGGTTGGACTGGATGGAACATATGACGATTCAAGGCAGCCATGTAATGTGGGATGCTACGTTATTCGGCGAGGAGTCGCCCTTTGAAGAGCCCGTCTACGCGTTGACGTGCCTCTATCACTTCGGCCTTGAGTCTCTCAACAAGCTCTTTCACAGGCGGGATATCCTGCACGAGACCGACGACCTGGCCGCACGCGAGAATGGTGTCGTCGGATTCTCCAGCTGCGAGGGCATTCTTGCCCTTGCCTCCGCCGATCAGGGCATAGACTTCGTCCCAGGTTGCGCCATTGGCTTCCATCTCCTGCACCTTGAGGGCCATCTCATTACGCAGAGCCCTCATCGGATCGCCCTTGGTATACAGGGTAAGGACAGAGTCGGTTTCGCCTGCATCGAGCAGGCGCTCCTTCAGATTGGGGTGGATAGGGCATTCCTGGGTGGCCAAGAAGCGCGTACCCATGACAACGCCCTCCGCACCGAGGGCCAGTGCCGCCAAGAAACCACGCCCATCGCCGATGCCGCCACCTGCTACGATCGGTATGCTCACGGCATCCGCCACACGCGGGACGAGGACCACGAAGCCGACGTTCTCGCGGCTCGGGTGGCCTGCGCATTCGCAGCCCACGATCTCGACTATGTCAGCGCCCAGGCTCTCGGCCTTTATCGCGTCGCGCACGCGGGCACACTTGTGCATGAACTTGAGGTTGCCCTGTCTGATCAACGGGATTAGTGGTTCCGGGCTGCGACCAGCCGTCTCGATGACACCTATGCCCTCGTCGATGATCACCTCGATGTACTGCTCGTTGGGAACAGGGCTGACCATAGGGAAGAGGTTGATGTTGACGCCAAAAGGCCTGTCGGTCAGGTCCTTTGTCTTCCTTATCTCATCTCTCAGGGCCCCCGCCGTCCTGGACATGATGGACGTAAGGCAGGCGAAGGCACCGGCGTTGACCGCGGCTGCGACGAACTCGGGGATCGACTGGTATCCCATGGTCCCCATGACCAGGGGGAAATCGATCCCGAGCAGGTTCGTGACCCTGGTTTTGATCGTATAGCTCAACTCCACCTCCTCGCGACATTGAGATGGAAGTCTACCTGCCTTTGAACACGGGCTCCCGCTTCTCGAGGAAGGCGGCGGCGGCTTCCTGGAAGTCCTCGGTTCTCAGCATCTTGTCCTGGAGGTCTATCTCGATCTTCATCTGATCGATTATGTCCGTGACCGTCGCCGAGTGGAGGAGCGATTGCTTGTTCGCTCCTACCGCCAGTGGTGGGTTCTTCGCTATCTTGTTGGCAAGCTCTTTGGCTGCGGGTAGCAGCTCGTCTGGAGGGACAACCTTGCTGACAAGCCCGATCCTGAGCGCCTCCTGGGCGTCCACGGTCTCGCCGGTCAACAGGAGCTCGTAAGCCTTGGGCCATCCGACGATACGCGGGAGTGTGAACGAGCCGCCGGTGTCTGGTGCTAGGCCACGCTTGACGAACATCATGCTGAATCTGGCGTTCTCGGACGCTATGCGGATATCACAGGCGAGGGCGAAGGACACACCCATACCTGCCGCCGGCCCGTTGACCGCGGCGATCACCGGCTTGAGCATATTCCTGATCACGACAACGGCACCGACGACCGTTCCCTTCCCCCACGGTACATCCTCTTCCTGTTCACCGACCCGCGACGAAGCGACACCTTGGTCCAACTCCTCCTTGTCCACCTGAGCGTCGGAGCTGGCGAACATGGACAGGTCCACACCGGCCGAGAAGTGCCTGCCGGACCCCGTCAAGACAATGGCCCTGACGTCGTCATCCTTGTCCAGGTTGTCACGAAAGACATGGTCGATCTCCTCCATGAGAAGGAAATCGAATGCGTTGGCCGACTGCGGCCTGTTGAACGTGACGGTGGCGATGTGGCCTTCTTTTTCCAAAATGAGGCGCTTGTACTCCATTCGACACAACTCCCTGTCTAGCGTGTTATCGGCGTGCTCCAAGGATCGAGCAAGTGCGGCCTGCGCAACTTCGGTCGACGGACAAGTCAAACGCGGAACATGGGAGGGGTGACAGAGCGACAACTCTTGTCACCCCACCTCGGTATTGTGCGATTGCTGCAGCCGTCGCCTAGCTGCTAGATGGTAGCTCCCGGCATGCCAAGGTCGCCCAGCTCGCCTATCCTCTCGGATATCTCCTTGGGCGTCCATTTTCTTTGTATGTCGATTGTCTTGGCCAGCTGCGGAGGAAGCCAAAGCTCCAGCTTGCCACCCCTGATCGACAGCCACCTGCCGGTGACGCCCGCTGCGTGGTCTGTGCCGAGATAGGCCACGAGCGGCGAGACGTTCTCGGGGGCCATCTCGTCGAACTCGCCTGGCTTGGCCTCGGCGAACATTCCGCCCAGCGCAGTGGTCTGGGTCGTCATCCTTGTGCGGGCCATCGGGATTATGGCGTTGGATGTGACATTGTACTTCTCCATCTCTCGGGCCCAGACCATCGTGAGTGCGCCGATGCCCAGCTTGGCGGAAGCGTAGTTGGGCTGGCCTGCGTTGCCCAGGAGCCCCGCGTGGGACATGGTGTTGATGATTCGTCCGGCAACCGGCTTCCCGGCCTTGCTCTGCTCTCTCCAGTAGGAGCAGGCCCATCTGCCGCAGTTGAAGGTTCCGGTGAGGTGCACGCCTATGACGGCGTCCCACTCTTCCTTCGACATGTTGAAGGTCATCTTGTCGCGGAGGAAGCCTGCGTTGTTGACCAGTATGTCCAGCTTGCCGAACGTATTGACGGCGGTGTCGATGATCCTCTTGGCTCCCTCGAAGTCGGTGACGCTGTCGAAACTGGCAGCCGCATCTCCGCCCGCGGCCTTGATCTCCTTCACGACGTCGTCTGCAGGCCCCTGCGCCTGGCCGGAACCGTCCCACTCTACGCCGATGTCATTGACGACGATCTTCGCGCCCTCCTGGGCCATCAGGAGTGCGTGGTCACGTCCGAGCCCTCTGCCTGCGCCTGTTATGATAGCGACCTTTCCGTCCAGCATTCCCATCTTGCTGTAGCACCTCCTTTGTTTGATTGGCCAAAGCGACAGTATCTCGGGCTTGGCCCGGGATGCAATCACGCAAATACGCCCGTTCTCTCCCGGCTGGCGTTGCCGAGTAGGTGAACGGGCGTATTGAGATAACGAACTGGAATCCTTGGATTCCTGATGTCAGCCAACACAACTCCGGCGACGGTAATAGTGCACTCGCGGCGGATCGGGCTGATGTCTGTGGGTTGGTCGCCCCGACCTGGTAGCCGGAAGGGGCAAATCCACCCTCACTATTTTAGACTGTTGTCGCGTGGTGTCAACAACGAACGCGTACGGTGACCCACGATAGCAGTGCGAAGCCCAGGTGATTAGAAGAACGACTGGGTCAGGTACTCTTCGCCGCCTATGACTTGCTCTTTCTCGAGTTCTGCTATCTCCGCGTCTGACAGGCCGATTACCTCCCGGAAGACGTAGTCGTTGTGCTCCCCGAGGCATGGCGGCGGCTTGCGTATGCCCAGCGGCGTCCTGTCCATCTTCCAAAGCATTCCGGGGTACATATGAGTACCGGCCTCGCGATGGCTGACCACCTCGAAGAAGCCACGGCTCAGGAGCTGGGCATCATGGTATGCATCGCGATGATCCATAACGGGACCCGCCGCCACGCCGTGCCTCTGAAGAATGTACATCGCTTCATAGTTGTCATGGGCGATCGTCCATTCCTCGATCAGCTTGTCCAACTCATCCTGGTTCTCCATGCGCCCCGGCACTGTCGAGAAGCGCTCGTCGTTCGCCCACGGCGGGTTGTCCAAGGCACGGCATAGACCTTGCCATTCCTCATCGGATGATACTGAGATTGCGATCCACCTGTCCTCGCCCCGGCATTGATAAGCACCATGGGGTGCCATGGAGGGGTGTCTGTTGCCCATGGCGGTCTGGACCCTGCCGTTCATGGTGAAGTCCATGATGGCCTCACCGAGGTGCGGGATGACCGTCTCGATCTGGGCCAGATCGATGAACTGCCCCTTGCCGGTACGCTTGCGGTAGTGGAGCGCGCAGAGAACGGCGAAGGCCGCTGTTGCGCCTGACGAGGCGTCGCAGTGGAACAGCAAGGACTGTGTGGTGGTGAGGTCCAGATCAGGGTAGCCGGTCAGCCACGTATGGCCGGCGAGGGCCTGGAGTTGAGCGCCGAACAGGGAGCAGTACTTGTGGGGACCCTCACAGCCGAGGCCCGGCATGCTGAGATAGATGAGGTCTTCCTTGACCTCCTTGAGGACATCGTAGGTGAGCCCCAGATTCTCCATCGTGGAGGCCGAGTTGCTCTCCATGAAGACGTCGCTCTTCTTGATCAAACGGTTGAAGACTTCGACGCCTTCAGGCCGTGTGAGGTCCATGGTGCAGCTCAGCTTGTTTCGTCCCAGCGAGTGGAAGAGAACGAAGCGCTCCCAGGGCTTGTCGCCGCCCCAGTGGTCGACATAGGTCTGCAGGCCGCCGGTGCCGCCGAAGGTTGCGCCCGTGGTTGGCACCAGTTCCTGGGGTGGTCGTGCCATGTACCCGCGCGTGATCATGGGGAAGTGATGCACGGACTCCACCAGGATGACCTCGGCCCCCAGGTCGGCTAACAGCATGCTCCCGAAAGGTCCGGCCAGGACCACAGGAACAGCGATGACTCTCACTCCTTCTAACGGCAACTTGGACATTGCTCACCTCCAGACATGGACGACCTAGATTATCCCCGCCTCGCGGAGCTTGACCAGCTCCTCCTTGGAATAGCCGAGACGGCCGCAATACACTTCTTCGTTGTGCTGGCCGAGAAGCGGGGCCGGATTTCGAACCTGCCAGGGTGTCTCCGACATCCTGAACGGAGCGCCGGGATAGGCAACCTTGCCTGTCTTGGGGTGGTCCACCTCGGTGAAGTACTCGCGGTGGGCCAGGTGCTGGTTCTTCAGGAGGTCCTCGGGTGTGCTCACCGGTGCACTGGCTATCTTGGCCTGCAGGAAGATGTCGAACAGCTCCTCCTTCGACCGATCGGCGAGCCAGTCGTACCAGATGGCGTCGAACTCAAGACCGGCCTCGGCGCTGAATATGTTCTGGAAACGCGGGTCCTCCGCAAGCTCGGGCATGCTGAGGGCCTTGATGTACCTTGGCCACCATTGTGGAAGACTGAGGGTGTTCACAAAGCCGTCCTTGCACGGATAGACGCCCTGCGGCATTATCATCATCCTCACGGCCTCACGGGGTGGCGGCCAGCGCGTTGTGAGGACGCCGGCACAGGCGTAGCCGAGCAGGTAGACGATTCGCCTGTCGGCACTTCCGGCCTGGGTCTCCATTATCGATATATCCAAGTGCTGGCCGGTGCCGATCTGATCCACCGCGAACAGTGCTCCCATGACGGCGATCGCCGCGACGTTTCCGGCCTGGTACTGCACGACGTTGCCGCCCAGCTTGATTGGCTCCCTGCCGGCGATGCCGGTGGAGCACATTTCGCCACCCATCGCATACTCTACGATCTCAGAGGCTCTGAAGTCCCTGTAGGGGCCGGTCTGTCCGAAGCTCGAGATCGAGGCCATCACCAACTTGGGGTTTGCCTTCTCCAGCTCAGTGTAATCCAGGCCCAGGCCGGGCATGACCCGCGGGCTGAAGCTCTCCACGATTACGTCCGCGTCCTTGATCAGCTCCTTGAGCATGTCCCGACCTGTTGCGGTCTTCAGGTTGAGCGTGATTCCTCGCTTGTTCGTGTTGAGGTGAAGGAACGGGCCGCTCTTCTCGGGATGCGTGTCGTCTTTATAGAAAGGCCCCATCTTGCGTGCCGGGTCACCGTCCGGCGGCCTCTCGATCTTGAGGACATCGGCCCCGTAGTCTGCCAGTAGCTTGGTGCAGTACGGACCGGCTATATGCCAGGTCAGGTCGATTACCTTGATGTCTGAGAGAGCTTGATCAGTCATGGCCACCCCCATAGCTCAGTTAGGGCCGATACAGCGGACAGACGGTTCCTGTGTGATCTGGTTCGACCGAGGCCCAGCCTGCGACTGCTCTGTGCCTGTAGTACGCTGTTGTCGTCATGTAAGCCGAGCCAAGCCCGGAACGGCGGGAGACGTTCTGCCGAGGATGCAATATGCCGGTGGCGATTACTATACCATGCGAACTCGCGATGTCAATACACTCGATTCGATTGTGCGGCAATCCGTGTTGGGCCTGACGTTTCTGGCGGCCGGTGCTAACCTTTTCGATGCTGCGTCGTTTCAATAGGTCAAGAAGCACTGGCAATGAAGGGAGGAAGAAATGAAGACGAAGCTCATGAAGTTGGCAGGACTGTTCCTAGCACTGGTGGTCGCGATTGCCGGCGTCGGCGTGGCGGCCGCACAGGAGAACGCCGGGGAGGCGGAAGCGGAACCCGTGGTCAGGGTTCTGGCGGTGAAGACGCCGAACGTCGTAGAAGTCGGCGAAGAGGTGACCATTACCGTTACGGAGCGGCACAGCGGGGCGGTTATTGAGGGTGCTTACGTCTATGCGCTGAGTTGGCCCGTGACAGCGGTAGCAGTAAGGACAGTGGATGCGGATGTTCTCGATTGTCCTACGTCCTACGAGTGTGATTTCCTGGGCAGGTCTGATGGAAACGGAGAGATCGCTTATGCCTTCGAGAACTCTGGTCGGTTGCTGATAACAGCGACGAAGGACGGGTACGGCCCCGGGCTTTCCAAGCTCATTGTGAAGCCGCACGTCATGAACAGGATGAAGATCGAGGCACCCAGGCGGGCCGAGGTGGACCAGCCCGTCGAGATCAAGGTTGTCGACCGGAACGACGGCCAGGGTGTGCCCCAGGCCGATGTCTGGGCCATCGGCTGGCCGATGAGAGTGACCACGGATGATGGAGCAACGTCCATTAGCGATGCCAAGGCTATGCTCGAGGAGCTGAGAGCGGGCGACTCCACCGTTCTGCGGGATTTCGGTGCAGAGCACCTCGGGCAGACCGGCGATGATGGTGTTCTCACACACACATTCGGTGAGACCGGTAGCTACTGGCTGGTTGCCACGAAGAGCGAGTATGTGCCCGCTGTGAAGTCGATAACCATCGTTACGAACAGGGCGCTCGAGATCAGGTCGCCGGAGACCGCTGATCCGGGGGAGGACGTGACCTTTCAGGTTCTGACCCGTGGCTTGGGCGATCCTGTGGAGGGAGCCTCACTTTATGCGGTGCAGTTGCCATGTGAGGGCCCGGACTCCGTGATTCCACCGTTCTCCGATGCCGATAACGGCGTGCTGCGTGGCATCGCGGCCGATTGCGGGCATTACCTTGGTGACACCGACGAGAATGGGAAGCTGACACATGCATTTGCTGACGAGGGGCGTTACAGCATCTTCGCACTCAAGGACGGCTACGTGCCCGGCGTGGCTTCGCTGAAGGTCGGCGATCCGACGGGTGGCCCGGTTCTCGAGAGAGCGACACTGGGCGACTCGCTCAGACAGCTAATGCCGTACAGCGGGATACTCGAGAGGCTGCGGTCGAACGTCAAAAACATGGACTCGCTGCAGACGGACTGTAACGGGACTGTAGCGGGACTGCAGCGGGTAGCGCCGATGGCTGAGTCCCTCAACGGAGTCCGTGTGCTGCCGTACCAGGTAGATGAGAATGACGAGATGTAGGATGGTCGATCAGGGCAGTGTGGTTTAGTAGTGCAGTGATTTACCAGCACTCCTCCCTTCGGTTATACTGGCGAGAAGCTCCGGCAAGGGAGGAGTCGCTGGTGGAGGACGAGGGCGCGTTCGCCCGGCAACTCAAGGAGAGAGACCCGGAGGCATGGACCAGGCTGTACGAGGACTACATGCCGAGGATCTATAGATACGTAGCGGCGAGAGTTGGGAGCCAAGCGGAGGCGGAGGACTTGACCGGGCAGGTATTCATGAAAGCACTCGAATCGGGGCCGTCGTTTCGATGGCGTGGGGCACCCGTGTCTGCTTGGCTCTTTCGAATCGCGCGGAATCAGGTGATTGACTATTGGCGGACGAACAAGTCGGGTAGACAGATGCCGTTGGACGAGAATCTGGTGGACGGCAACGAGTCGCCCGAGAGGGCGGCGGAGTTGAGCTCTGACATACGACAGTTGAAGTGGGCAATGGCGCAGCTGACAGAAGCGCAGAGGGAAGTCATTAATCTGCGGTTCGCCGGGGGCCTGACAACGGTCGAGGTGGCTAGGGTCATGGGCAAGAGCCAGGGCGCGGTGAAGGTGATGCAGCACGCCGCTCTCGCGTCGTTACGAAAGAAAATGGTCGGGTGGGATAGAGATGGGTAAGCGGTTCGAGGACATACTGGACATCTGTCTTGATCACATTGTGCGTGATGGCTGGACTGTAGAGCGCTGCCTGGAGACCTACCCTGAGCACTCCTCCCAACTCGAGCCTCTGCTGCGGGCCGGGAGGTCGGTGTCGGAGGGCACGTCTGTCGAGCCCAAGGCTGACTACAAGCAGGCGCTCAAGCGACAGGTCCAGGCATCCATTCATGCCAGGGCGGCTGAGTCGCAGAGAGGCCGGCCATTCTGGACCCTGCAGCGGGGATGGGCGCTGGTTGCGGTAGCGTTGCTGGTTGTTCTCGTCGGTGGGGCCGGTACGGTGACTGCTTCATCCAGTAGTCTGCCGGGCGATGTGCTTTATCCGGTAAAGACAGCCGCTGAAAGGGTTCAGGGGTTCTTCACCTTTGGCGATGAGGCAAAGGCCAACTTCTACATGAAGCTGGCAGAGCGCCGGCTGGAGGAGATGAAGTCCTTATCCGAGAAGGATCGGGTGGTGCCCGCCTCTGTGGTCAGGGTCATGAGCTCCAATACGGATCGGGCCATCGGTGTCCTGGGGAACAGGGATGTGTTGGATGAGGCCACGGTAACCCGCCTCGTGGACCTTACCACTGATCAGAAGCTGGCTCTGGCGGAGCTGGCTCAGAAGGCGCCAGCGGCGACGAGGGTGAGGCTCATGGAAGCGCTCGAGCGCTCTAACGAATCTCACGCCCGGGCTGTGGGCATCCAGGCGAATACGCCTGTCCGCGGTAATCAGAATTCGGCGCCATCGCTCAGAAACGCGATGCCTGAACGCGTGGACGAGTGAGCAATGCCGAGACCATGTCAGTGCGTCACGGGCCGCCACCGCCGCGCGGCGTGGACTGCCGGCCAGCGTCCCGGCGGAACTGACGGAACCGCTTGAACTCTTCTCCTACTCACCCAGGGTGGCTATGACCCTCCTGATCTTGGGCCCATCGCTGGCAGGGCGAGACGGGACTAGCTGCCCATCAGTCTGAGATTCGTCTACGGCGCTCTGGACCCCGGGCATTCCACTGAGGACTTCGACAAGTCTAATGGGAGCGTGGCACACAACCCTTATCGTTATGCCCCTGTCAACCGAGCCGCCGAAGTTCAGCACCTCGACTTCAGTGGCCTGCTTCAACTCCTTGTGCAGCTGCATAACTTGATCCAGGCCGACCGGGGGCGGGATCGCCAGTTCGACGGTCCCTTTGTAGAGGTCAGGGTCAGACGGTTCCTCGCCGTCACCGTCATCCTCTGCCTGTGGGGCGGGCTGCTCTTGGTCGGGGGAATCACCTTCGCCTTGCTCCACTTGACTCTCATCCTCCCCACTATCGACGGGCTGGTTATCTGACCCGGCCTCGTCCTGCGGCTGGTCCTGAGAATCGGGGGATTCGCCTTCCTGGTGCTCGGTTTCGGTATCGCCTTCGACCGAGTCCTCGGAGGGCTGGGCCTCTGAATCATGGGGCTCTTCGGAAGGTGGGGACTCGTCTCCTGGTTGCTGGTCGGACTCATTCACTTGCTGTTCGTCTGTAGCCTCCTCGGGCGGGACGTCTGCTATAAGCTCGGTGTCGCCTGGAGGGCCGTCCTCGACGACAGGCTCTGCACCTTCGGATGTATCTGTTGCATCAGGCGTCTGGTCGCTTCCCTGGAAGTTTGCGAGCAGCTTCTGGTATGCCTGGTCAAACATGCCCTTGATCTCGCTCTCGACCAGATCCTTGCTGCGAACGACGAGCTTGTCAGTTTCCTCCTTGATGAGTTGAGCATCTCTCTCTGCCTTCTCCCGGGCCTGTCTCGCGATGTCGTCTGCCTGGGCCCTGGCCTCGGCCATGATCCTGTCCGCCTCGACCCTCGCTTGTTCCTCTGCTTCGGCGACTATGCGGCTGGCATTGTCATTGGCCTGCTGCTCGATCTCGGCACGGATGTCCTCGGCCTCTCTCTCGGCGTCTACGACGGTTCTCTCGGCCAGACGGGTCAGGGAGTTCAGGTGCTTCAGCTTCTCAACATCGAACTGAGCATCGTCAGGGCTGAGGTCGCCACCCGGGACATTGCCCTGAGATACTCCCGCGGCAAGGAGGTCAAGCCTTTGTGTGATATCGGCGACCAGCGATTCAAGTCGGGACGCATTGTCGGGATCAACCTGGCCGCTTCCGTCGGTAATGCTGAGGGATTCGAGTCTGCTGGCGATAGCGCCGAACTTGTCCGCCAGATCGGAGACAAGCGAGTCGAGCCTCTCCACCTTCTGCGTGAGGTCGTCACTAGGTGGAGGCGGGGACGTACCATCCCTGATGCTCTCTACATAGGAGACCACATCCGATTCGTCGAGCCCGTTCTTAACGATCTTGAATCGGTGCCCCCAGAGCTCCCTTTCCTTGTCCATAGCTATTGCGTCCCGTCGAGGCCCTCAATTCTAATTCTGATCGAGCACAGGCAAGTTGACAATGAGATATTTGTACTCTCGATCATTAGCCATATAGTCTTGGTACGAGTGTGAGGGCTCCCTCTGGCTGGCGGTGCGCCCCCGGGGCGGGGATCAGGCGATGCGGCAAGATGGTGTAGGGCTGGTCGCGCGTCACGGATGCTTGTGACGGAAGGACACTTGCCCGTGGATCACTAGGGCATGTCGAAGCCGAATCGGGACCTGTTAAGATTGGCCTGTGCCGGCCGCTACTTCTTGGTCGAAAGGATGAACTTCCTGACGCCGGCCTTCCCGGCCTGACGTCCGCTGTTCACCTTGCCGGCTTCCTGTACGCTCTCCACCTCGGGGAGTTCCCCCAGGACCTGGATCAGTGGCGTGGGGACCTGTAGCAGTAGCCTTATGGTGATGCCCTTGTCGGCGGATACTCCCAGATTCAGGACCTCCACCTGCGGGATCGACCTCAGATGCTTATGAAGTTGGAGCATCCGATCGAGCCCTACGGGCGGCGGTATGGTGAGTTCCACTGTGCCATCGTATAGGGCGGAGGTGTCCTCCGGTGCCGGCGCTGTCGGTTGCTCCGCCTCGGCCGCGACCGCAGCAGGCAGGGCCTCCTCCTCAACCTCAGCCTCCTCGACCTCCGGTTGCGGCTCAACTTCGGCGACCGCTTCTGCAACCTCTTCCTGGGGTGCTTCGGCCATCTCCTCAGCCGCCTCAGCGACCGGGGCCGCCTCGGCGGCTTCCGGCGGTTCCTCGGCACTCGGAAGCTCGGCTATCTCTTCTATTGCCTCCAGCTCGATGGAGGCAAGTATCTCCTCGTGTGCCTTCCGCAGCTTGGCCTTGATCTGATTGTGCGACAGCTTCTTGCTGCGATCAAGCACCAGCTGTGCCTCCTGCCTGATGGCAGCAGCCTGCCGGTCGGCCTCCTCCCTTATCTGAGAGGCCCTGTCTTCCGCTTCGCTAAGGGCCTTCTGACCCTGCTCCTCAGCGCTCGCTGTTATGGTCTTGGCCAACTCTTCGGCCTTCAACCTTGCTTCGGAGACAATCTGTTCGGCCTCTTCCTGGGCCGGGGCCTTTATCTTCTCGGCCTGCTCCTCGGCGTCCTTGAGAATGTCCTGGGCCTGCTGCTCGGCAGCAGCGATCTTGGCCTCGGAGCTTTCCTCAGCCTCGGCCTTGATCTTCTCAGCCTCGGCTTTTATCTCCTCGCTCTCCTTCTCAGCGGCCGACCTGATTCCATCCGCCTCCTCGCGAGTGGAGTCGGCCTTCTCCTCTGCCTCCTTGAGGATATCCTGTGCCTTATCCTCAGCGGCCGATATCTTCTCCTGGGATGCCGCTTCAGCCTGGTGAACGACTCTATCTGATTCCGCCTTGGCCCTCTCCTCAGCCTCGGCGATGATCTTCTCAGCCTCTTCCTTCGCGTTTGCCTCGGCCTTGGCCTGAATCTCCTCGGCTTCGGCTTTGGCCTGCTCCTCGGCCTCCTTCAGTACGTTCTCAGACTGTTCCTCGGCGGCGGATATTCTCTCACGAGAAGCTTCCTCGGCCTCCCTGACTATCCTCTCGGCCTCATCCTTGGCCCTATTCTCAGCTTCGGCGACGATCTCGTCAGCCCGCTCGTTTGCCTTCTCCTCGATCTCGATCTTGATAGCCTCGGCTTGCTTCGTTGCCTCTATTACCGTGTTCTCGGCCAGTCTCCTGAGTGAATCCAGATTCTCCAGCTTCTTAGCGTACTCATTGGTCTGATCGATCAAGCTGCCAACGAAGGCGAACACTTCCTGTTCGTCCAGCCCGTTCTTCACTACCTTGAACTTGCGTCCCCAGATCTCTCTCACTTTTCCGCCCTTCATGTCCATCGTGATCCCATCCCTTCGTGGCTTGCTTGATGCTGTCAAGCCCCTGGTTGTGGTAGGTAGACTCAAATGGCGTTATGCTATACGCGACTGCAATTTTAGTGAAGTCCAGAGAAGTTGACAATGAGATTTTAGTACCTGTCCGTCTTAGGACTATAGTATGGGAATAGCTTCGGCAACAGGCCGGGCTCGGCAACGTAAAAAAGGGTTGGTTTGGTGAGGTGTGTAGGTTAATGCACCATTTCTAGAAGAAATGGTAGGTTCTGTGCAGTTGACGCCCAGGTTGATGCATGTTAGTAATAATCATCTAGGCTGCGCGCAGAGCGTCTTGACGGTAGGGAGGCGTTCAGAGCCAGAGCAGCTTGGTGGGGGACGATCGTGGTGGTATCGGCAAGACAGGAACAGCCAGTCGCTGAGGGGTTGCACCGGGACGCCGAGGCGTCGATGCGTGGCCCCAGCGCTCTCCAGCTTCTCCGGGAGGGAAGAAGCGAGGAGTTCTGGGAGAGGTGCTGCGGGTTCATAGACCTTACATTAGACCAGTTCATGACCATTCAGCGGCGTTTGCTGCTGGAGCAGATAGAGCTCCTGAAGCGATGTCCGCTGGGCAACCAGGTTATGCAGGGCGCAAGGCCGCGTGGCATTGATGAGTTCCGTGAGCAGGTGCCTATCACCCGTTACGCCGACTATGCCCCTTACCTTCAGGAGCAAATGGAGGATGCGCTTCCGGAGAAGCCCATGTTCTGGCAGAGGACTTCAGGGCGGTCGGAGGAGTATGTTTTCAAATGGGTGCCGGTGACCGAGAGAATGTACAGGGAACTCGGCGACGTATTGCTTTCGGTGATTGTCTTCGCCTCTTGCAGAGAAAGAGGGGACATCGTCCTGGAGGAACATGATAGGTTCCTCTATGCGATGGCGCCACCTCCCTACGCAAGCGGATGCTGGTCCCATCGTGCGGCGGAGGAAGGCATATTTGACTTCCTGCCTCCTATGGACCAGGCCGAAAAAATGGACTTCGAAGAGAGGCTGACGCAGGGCTTCAGACTAGCGCTGTTTCAAGGCATGGATCTTCTCTTTGCGTTGACCGGTCTACTGGTGGTAATGGGTGAGCAGTTCGGCCAGGGTGGTGGTTTGGGCAAGTTGGTGCCGCTTCTCAAGAATCCTGGCTTGCTCCTGCGTATGGTTCAGGCGATGGTCAGAGCCAAGATCGCTGGCAGGCAGATACTGCCGAAGGACATCTGGCGGCTCAAGATGCTGGTATGCTTTGGTATGGATACCGCTGTGTACCGCGAGAAGCTGAGGGAGATGTGGGGGCGCTATCCGCTGGATGTCTATGGCTCCACAGAGACGGTGATGATAGCGACGCAGACATGGGACTATCGCGACATGGTATTCATCCCATATATCAACTTCTTGGAGTTCGTTCCCGAAGAGGACTACCGCAGAATGGCAGTGGACCAGTCATTCCAGCCGCAGACTTACCTGCTGGACGAAGTAGAGCCCAACAGGGTATACGGGCTGGTAATTACCAATTTCTATGGTGGTGCGTACGTAAGGTACATGTTGGGAGACTTGGTGACCATAACCTCGCTACGCAACGAAGCTCTGGATATAGACATTCCTCAGATGCAGTTCCACTCGCGGCTCGACAACGTCATAAACATCGACGGGTTTGCACACAATCTTAGCGAGGCCACAATGTGGCAGGCTGTTGAGGATTCCGGCGTTCCTTACCGGGACTGGCTGGTCAAGCAGGGAGATGGTGATCGCCCCAGAATACGGTTCTATATAGAGCCGAGGAACGGCGCGAGCATAGATACGCTGCTGGCAGCTGAGTCAATTCGCTTGCGACTCGGTGAGCTTGATCCCTTCTACCACGTTCTTGAGCGCATGAAGAACGTGACGCTTGATGTATGCCTGTTGCCTGAGGGAGCGTTCGCTTCTTACATGAACAGACAGAGGGCGGCCGGTGCTGACCTGGCCCACATCAAGCCGCCGCACATCAATCCGAGTGATAACATAGTCGAGTTCCTCATGGGGGCCGGATCGCCTCGCTAGCCTCTCATTGTCCTCGCCCGCCTCATCCTGATTCACCATCTATGCGTCGAAGTCCACGTTAACAACGCCTTCTGCACCCTTGGCAGTGTCGGTCTGCTCTCCATTCCAGCTTCTGCTTACCTGCGCTTCACTCATACTCGGAGTTAATAGTACTGGTACTATTTCATGCTTGCCAGCGTTACCACTGTGGGATTGGCAGACGATGGGTATTGCTCATAATGGTTAGTGAACGTGGTGTGGCGTGTCACCCCCGTTCAAGGAAGGCAAGCGCAGAGTATGAACAGCTACTCCGTCGTTCAGTTCGCCGCGCTCGTGATCTACGTGGTGCTGGCGGTAATAATACTGCGGGATATGCGTACACGAGTGCGCCGCCTCTTCTTTGTCTACCTGCTAGGTGCCATGGGCTGGAGCTTGAGTTCGTTCATGGTCCACATGAACTTCTTCCCCTCTCACTTCGCTGGTTGGGGTGCGCTGCTCCCGGTCACTGGGCTGTGGGCGGTGGTTGCCTACTATCATTTCATCTGTGCCTTTGTCGGGTTGCGCGGGGGCAAGTGGGTGGCGTTCGGCTATTCCTTCCTGGCAGCCCTCGCGGTAGTGGCGGCGCTCGGGTATGTGCCCCAGAGCCTCGAATACCTAGGTGAGGGCAAGGCTGCGATCGAATATGGTCCGTGGCTGTACATGATGAGCGCCGGGGGTGGATGCTTCGCAGCATTGTCCGTGTACAGGCTGGCAAGGCGATACCGGTCGCTGAAGGATGCGGTGAATCGTACTCGTATACTCTACTTGCTTGCGGGCATGGGCTTTATGGTGGTGTTCAGCCTTCCTGTAGTCGTAACTCACATGCCTAGCTTCGCGCTGGACCACTGTGGTCACCTCGGCAACGGCGTAATGATACTCTACGCGACGACGAGGTACCAGCTTCTGGATGTTAAGGTTGTCGTTCGGAAGGGTGTCGCGTACTCTCTGGTGACCGTATGCGTTACCGCGCTATATCTCCTGCTTCTCTTCAGTCTGCACTACTTGCTTCAGGGCTGGACGACTTCAGCTGGTTTAGGGGCCACGATCGGGATGGCACTCCTCATGGCTTGGCTCTTCAATCCGCTCCGCGCAACTGTACAGAAATGCGTAGACCGGCTCTTCTATGGAGAGCGCTATGACTACAGGCAGATGGTGCTGAACTTTGCCCGCAGGATGAGCAACGTGCTCGACCTGGACGAACTGGCGGAGGCGATGCTGCAGCCGATAACCAAGGCCGTACGCGCTTCACGGGCGAGCCTCATGCTTCCGTGCCATGGAGGCTTCGAATCGCAATATGGCCAATGCCTCGATGGGGATCAGCCCGTTCCTCCTATAAGATTCCGCGACGATAGCCCTGTTGTCACTTGGCTGGCGCGCGAGGACCGGCCACTGCCTCGCAGCACCATAGAGATAGCGCCGGAGTTCAAGGCCCTCTGGGAGGCGGAGCGTCAGGCCATCGCGGATGCCGGCCTTGAGGTCCTGTGTCCTGTGAAAGGAAAGGGCAGTCTGATCGGAATCCTTGCCCTCGGCAAGAAGGAATCGAGGGGATTCTACTCGAATGATGACCTGGACCTGATCATGACTCTGGCAACAGAGGCCGCCGTCGCCATAGAGAACGCGCAGCTCTATGACAGTGCCAAGCAGCGCGCACATACGGATGAGCTGACGGGGTTGTACAATCACCGCTACTTCCATGAGCGCCTCGACGAGGAAATCAGCAGGTGCACTCGCTTCGGCGAGATATTCTCCCTTCTCTTCCTTGATCTGGACCTGTTCAAGGCCTACAACGATATCTATGGACACATCGAGGGTGACAAGGTGCTCCGGGACGTGGGGGGATACATTCAGAGTTCCATACGCGGGATTGACATGGCCTTCCGCTATGGTGGAGACGAATTCACCGTCATACTCCCTCAAGCCTCCCTTGAGGATGCGCGGAACGTCGGCGAGCGCGTGCGTCGTAAGGTTGAAGTCGAGATGGACTCCAGGGGAGCACCGTTGTCGTGCAGCGTTGGCTTGGCTTCCTGGCCGACTGACGGTGTCATGCGTGAGGAGATCATCCGTGCAGCAGATGCGGCTCTCTATCACGCCAAGCAGACGGGCAGAGACCGCGTTGTGCTGTATTCGGAGTTGGGACCGGCTCAACAGGGATCGAGCACCATGAGCCCGGATGGAGAGCCGGGCATACTCAGCACCATATATGCCTTGGCAGCCACCGTGGATGCCAAGGACAGCTACACGTATGGACATTCGAAGAAGGTGGCCAAGTACGCGACCGACATCGCAGAGGAAGTGGGGTATTCGCCGGAGAGAATAGCCACACTGCGAGCGGCGGCGCTCCTACATGATATAGGTAAGATAGGTATCTCGGACGAGCTCCTGGTGAAGGTTGGGCCGCTGAGTCCCGAGGACTGGGAGCCTATACGTTCTCATCCGAAGCTGGGCGTAGCGATCATCAAGCATGTGGAGAGTCTGAGTGGATGTCTGGCGGCGATACAGTACCATCACGAGAAGTACGATGGGAGTGGCTATCCGTCAGGCCTGAAGGGCGAGAACATACCGCTGGACGCGAGGATACTCGCGGTTGCGGACTCCTACGATGCTATGACGTCACTACGTCCCTACCGTCACGGCAAGTTCACCCACGAACAGGCAACAGCCGAGTTAAGGCAATGTGCTGGCACCCAGTTCGACCCTGTGATCGTGGAGGCCTTCGTGAAGTCACAGGAGCGACATGGGGCTAGAGGTGCCAAGTCCTTGCGGGCGAAGGGCAGTGACGCCCTGGTCCCAGGTGAGGTGTCATGATTGACGTTGATGAGCTGCTGGGAACGGCGATGCAGATGGGTGCCTCTGATGTGCACCTGGCAGTGCCCGCGTGTCCCACATTCAGGTCGTGCAACAGCCTTGTGCCAGCTAGTGATGAGGCCCTGACTCCGATGTTGGTGAAAGAGGTATTCGAGTCGATAACGACCGAGAAGCAGCAGGAGACGTTCTACCAGGATCTGGAGTTGGACTTCGCCTACAGCATATCGGGGACCGGTCGGTTCAGGGTCAATGCATCGTTGCAGAGAGGCAGTATCGCGCTGACGTTCAGGTGCCTGCCGCTGAGAATTCCGACCTTGGACGACCTGGGGCTGCCTGATATCTGCAAGAGCCTTATCGTCAAGAGGAAGGGGCTGGTACTCGTGACTGGGCCCACCAGCAGTGGCAAGTCAACAACTCAGGCGGCCATGATCGATTACCTCAATGAGCGGGAGAGCAGGAAGGTTCTCACAGTGGAGGACCCGGTAGAGTTCCTGCATTCCAACAAGAAATGCCTAATAGTCCAACGAGATTTGGGTGATGATACAACTTCCTTCGCCGCCGCCATGCGACACGCGCTGCGGCAAAATGCAGATGTCATTCTCGTCGGCGAGATGCGCGACGTCGAGACGACGTCGGCCGCAATCACAGCCGCTGAGACCGGTCATCTGGTGCTCGCGACCGCGCACACTCAGGGCGCAGCGAACGTGATCGACAGGCTCATCAGCGAATTCCCGCCCGCTCAGCAGGAGCAGGCGAGGACCCAGTTCGCACTGGTGCTGGAGGCAGTGCTGTCGCAAGCGCTTGTACCTCGGGCCGATGGCCGGGGGAGGGTGGCAGCTGTAGAAGTAATGATCGCGAACTATGCGATACGCAATCTGATCCGTGAGAAGAAGGTGCATCAGATTCCGGCCGTGATCGAGACCAGCAGCCAGGAAGGGATGATCAATCTCGATCAGGCCCTGGCGGAGCTCGTAGGCAGGAATGTCGTTGCGCTGGAGGATGCACTGTTGAGATCACAGCGACCTGAGGAGCTGCAGCGGTTCTTCGTCTCGCAGTCCTCGAGTCGTCGAAGGGCCGATAACGCGGGGGCCCGCGTCTAGCATCGACGTACCGAGTCGATGCGTGGCAGCCGAAGCGCAAGTCGGGCCAAGATAGTGATGAGATACGGACTTATGGTAGGGGTGCAATGCATCGGGTGGAAGGAGCCCACCCCAGAAGCTCAACGGCCCCCGACTCGGGGAGTTTGCGCCCCAGAGGTTCGTGCACATAGTGGTTCCAATGGCGAACCGGTGGCGTTGCACAAAGGGTGCGCGCCGTAACGTGGGATGGGAGGTTGCCGGTAGGAGTGGGCAGCATGGCAGAGGGCGTGTCATCAACTGACTTCGGCGAGCTGGGTGCGGCCCTGGTGAGCGGGGCCTTTATCAGCGAAGCTGAGTTGAAATCGGCCCAGGAGATCGCCACGCGATCGAGCCGAAAGCTGACCGACGTGCTCATTGAGCAGGGTCTGGTTGACCCCGAGGTGCTCGCATCGGTGCTCAGCCTGCAGTGCGGCGTGCCTGTCGTTAATCTGACCAGCACTGAGATCCAGCCCACAGCTGTTGCCCTGGTGCCCGAGAAGGTAGCCAGAGAGTACCAGGTGCTGCCTGTCTCCCTGGACGACGAAACGTTGACCGTGGCGACTGATGATCCCCAAGACTTCAACATGATCAACGCGTTGACCAATGTAACCCGGAAGAAGATTGAGCCTGTGCTCGCTGTGGGCATGAGGATCAGCGATGCCATTGATGGTCAGTACAAGCTGACGTCACAGATCGAGGAGCAGATAAGTCAGATAGCGGAGAGCGGTCTGACAAAGGGTCAGAAAGACACCATCGCTCTCGATTCGAGCAAGAACGCTCCGATTGTGCAAGCTGTAGAAATGATGCTGACACAGGCCGTTCGGGACCGGGCTTCGGACATACATATAGAGCCGCAGGAGGACTGTCTACTCGTCAGGAACAGGATAGACGGGGTGCTGCAGGAGGCGGTACGCCTGCCTCTCGGGTCACACTCGGCAGTGATGACCAGGATTAAGGTGATGTCGAATCTCAACATTGCTGAGCGACGCCGTCCTCAGGACGGCCAGTTCGGTATAACCGTCGGCGACAGGCAGGTGGATTTCCGTGTGGCTACGATCGAGAGCGACTATGGTGAGATGGCGGTGCTGAGGGTCTTGGACAAGTCCATGCTTCTCATCAAGCTGTCGGACCTGGGCATGAATCCTACGGTGCTGCAGCCCTTCGAGAGACTGCTCAGGTCGCCGTTCGGAATGATCCTGGTGAACGGGCCGACAGGTTCGGGCAAGACGACGACTCTCTACGCTGCACTTCAACAGCTGGACTCGGCGAGCAGGAACATAATGACCATCGAGGACCCGATCGAGTACAGGTTCAGGGGAATCAACCAGATACAGGTCAATCGTCAGGCCGGCATCACGTTTGCCGCTGGCTTGCGTACGATCATGCGTCTGGACCCGGATATCATCCTCGTGGGTGAGATCAGAGACCAGGAGACCGCGACCACCGCCGTGCAGGCGGCTATCACCGGCCACTTGGTCCTCAGTTCGATTCATGCCAACGACAGCGTCAGCGCCCTGCTGCGCCTGATAGACATGGGTGTTGAGCCTTTCCTCGTTACTTCTGCAGTTGTCGGCAGTCTCTCGCAGAGGCTGGTGAGAAAGGTGTGCCCGTACTGCCGGCACGAGGCGGAGGTATCGCCGTCGGATACGGCGGCGTACGAGGGAGTAATGGGAGAGGCCAAGTCGAAGTTCGTAATGGGCAGAGGGTGCAACTTCTGCTCACGCAGCGGGTTTCTCGGGAGATTGGGTGTGTATGAGCTGCTGACGGTGAGCGATGACCTCAGGAAGATGGTTATGAAAGGTGTCTCCGCTACGGAAATGAAGGAACAGGCTATCAGTGAGGGCCTCGTGACCATGCCACGTGATGGAATGCAGAAGGTGAAGGACGGTCTGACGGCACCGGGCGAGGTAGTACGCAGCGTGTTCACCATCTTCTAGCCTTCCCAATCCTAACGTCACTGTGACTATCCTCACATTCCACCGCCACCCGAAATGCTAAACGCCTCGGAGCCAAAGTACTATAGACACCCTACTCGAACGTCTGCGAACATAGGACTTAGCAGAGCTGTGTGGAGGCCTAGCAATGGAGTATAGGTACAACGCATGCACTAACCAGGGCCGTGCTGTGACCGGTGTTCTACAGGCTGAATCTGAAGGCGCCGCCGAGCAGATGCTCTGGGATGCCGGTCTGACAATCGTCAGTCTGAAGAGAAGTCTAAGCCTGCCGAAGGCGCACGTGATCCTTCCTTCTCTGTTCGGAGTCAGGAAGAAGGATGTAATAGGCTTCAGCCGGAACCTGGCGAGCTTGCTGGATGCCGGCATACCTCTGATGCGGGCATTGTCGATACTGTCACGCCATGGAAAGGAAGCATTCAGGGATGTGCTGCGCTCCCTGATACGGGACCTGGAGGAAGGCAGCAAGTTCTCCGATGCCCTGGCCAAGCACCCAGCGGTTTTCCCGAGCTTCTACATCTTTCTGATGAAGACTGGTGAAGAGACCGGAAACCTGGGGGCCGTTCTGAAGGACACAGCGACCCACATGGAGAAGGACGAGGCGACGCGGGCAAAGGTCAAGAAGAGCCTGGCCTATCCGATGTTCGTCGTCGTGGTGGCGATTGTTGCGGTTATCGTCATGCTGACATTCGTAGTGCCGAAGCTGACCGGCATGTTCACCGAGTTCGGTAAAGAGATGCCCGCCACGACGAAGGTGCTCGTGGCGCTGGGCGATTTCTTCAGCGCGAACGCTGTGTTCATAATCGGCGGTCTACTCATCCTGGTGTTCGGGGGCCTGGCTTACGCGAAGACCGCACGCGGCAGACGGGCCAAGGACCGTCTGATGATCAAGATGCCGGTGCTGGGGCCCGCTGTGCTCAAGGCCGGGTTGGCGAGATTCGGGAGGAACATGAGCATGCTCGTCGGTGCTGGCGTGTCTCTCTTCGAGGCATTGGAGCTTACGGCGGAGACCAATGACAACAGTGTAATTGCGGAGGCGCTGGGCGGCGTTCGGAGCGGCGTCGGCGAGGGGCAGCTGTTCTCCGAGGCGATGGCAGCTGATCCCCTGTTCCCGCCGCTGATGGCGGAGCTGGTGGGCATCGGTGAGGAGACAGGTAACCTGGAGAGCCAGCTCAGCAAGGTATCGGCCTTCTACGAGGAGGAGGCCGAGGCCGCGATTGCGAGAGTGACAGGGATGCTTACGCCGGCATTGACAGTCGGCGTTGGCTTGATGATTGGGTTCATAGCCATAACCATGTTCAGCTCTATCTATGGTATGGCTAGCATAGTGGAGTAAGGCATTCTGAGATGGATAACGAGGCCGGGAGGACTCGCGGCTTGATGCTCAAGCACGGTTTCAGACGATTAGGACGTGGTCGCTGGAGAAGCCAGGCAGGATCGACCTTCGTGGAGGTTCTCGTGGCCATGACGATTCTTGGCCTCATTGCGGCGTCCTTCCCGCCTGCGATCCTCTTCAGCACGAAGGCCGTGTTCGCTCAGCAGGAACGGACGATTGCGGAGAACCTGAGCAAGAACCAGGTTGAGTATCTGAAGAGCTGCGATTACGTCGAGAGCGATGGCGACTACCCCGTCTACGAGGAAGTCCCCGTGCCGGACGACTCCTACGATGTCATCGTGACTGCCAGGCCTATCCACATCGACCCTGACACTCTGGCACACGAAGTGCTGCCGCCGACCCAGGACGAGGGCATTCAGGAGATAACCGTGCAGATCGAGCACGTCGACAGAGTTGTACTCACCACGACGTGTCACAAGGTGCAACGGTAATGAAGATCATAAGGTATCGCGGGCCGTTTGGCGGAACGGGCAAGTCCGAGCGCGGATTCACCTTGCCGGAGATGCTCGTGTCGCTGACCCTTTGCACCTTCATTGTGATCGGTGGCGGAGAGATGCTGAGGCAAATCATACTGGCTAGCTCGAAGGGCACCGATGGCACCGTGGCAGTTATACAGGTGCAGAACTCTGCCTTCTGGCTGACACAGGATGCGATGCAGGCGCAGTGCGTACAGCTCGGTGACCCTGTAACGGGCTGGCCTCTCACACTGACCTGGACCGATTGGGACAACGTCGACCACGCGGTTACCTACTCGATGGGCAACATGACCGATGACGAAGGGCGGACGCTGTGGGAGATGATCAGGTCAGACAGTGTCACTGGGGAGGCGGTAACGGTAGGCCAGTATCTGGATCGGAACAACACGGTTGTGGACTGGCATGCGACGAGAGAGAACATTCTCGTCTTGGACGTGAAAGCGAAGGTGGGTGAGGAGTGGGAGACCAGGACGTACGAGATTCAACCGAGGCCCCTTCAGTAGGCGAATACCGCCGGGAGCCGTCTAAGGCATAGGGGGTGGGACCATGAAGATCGTATCGAGACTGAAGAAGGAAGAAAGCGGTCAGGCGCTGATCGTGGTCACGATCGTGCTGCTGCTTGGTGCCATCGTTATCCCGCCCATGCTGAGCGTGAACTTCGCAGGAACCCGCTCGACGCAGATACACGAGAACAGGATGCTCGAGCTTTATGCCGCTGACTACGGCGTGGAGGATGCCTTGTACCAGATCCAGAGCGAGCTGGATGGCATCGCCAGTCTCACCTTCGAGAGCGCGCCATATCTCACTCAGACCCCCAGCGTAAACGAGAGCGAGCTCGATGTCACAGTGGAGAAGGTCTGGCTGCCGGAGGACCTTCCTGCCGGCTATCCCCTGCCGGTTGGGGCAGCGGACAAGTCGGACAAGCTGGTCATGGTGGGCATGGTCGAGACGAGTATCGTCGAGGCATGCTGGGACGATTTCGAGACCGGTGGCATGGCTGGTGGTGATGGTTGGCTGGACCCGTGGACTTCGGGCGGGCACTGCAGCGTTTGGGAGTCCTCTGCGGCTCCTCAGGGCGACTACCACCTGGAGTGCAGGGGTGATCTCTTCACCTGGGGCTATGTAGAGCGATCAGCGGATTTGTCGGGTATCGAACAGGCGCGGCTCCAGTTCCAGGCCAAGGCAGGCAACTTCAAGCCTGGAGACATGTACGTATGCAAGGTAGACCCCGGCGGTGGCAACTGGACCGAGGTGCGAAGATGGGAGTTCGGTGCTGCCAACGATACGTATAGCAGCTATGACATCGATCTCTCCGGCTTCCCAATGACGAACGATTTCGCTGTCCGTTTAGAGGGCAATCTGACGAACGGTAATTCCGCCATAGACACCTTCGAAATCGGTGGCTCGTCGGGTACGTGGATTGGCAGCTGGCAGGGGGCCCACGACATTACGGGTGCCGGGTCCCCATACGAGGGGTCAAGACACTTGCGGATAAGGGGATCAAATGACGAGGCATGGCGCGAAGTTGATTTGACGGGATATGGCAAGCCTACTCTGCAGTTCCAGGCGAAGGTGAGCAGCTTCGAGTCGGCAGATCGCGCATATCTGGATGTGTTCGATGGGTCGGCGTGGCACAACGCCGTGCGCGAGTGGAGCGAGTCTGATGACGAGGGCAACTACAACCCTTATGAGGTTGACCTCAGTGATTACCCTTATGTCGGTCCGGGCGACTACACGATAAGATTCCGCGACGGCATGAACAGCAACTGGGACTACTTCTACGTCGATGACCTGCGGATTGTCGACTACAGCTATTTCTGTGTAGATGACCTGACCATCGGCGAAGAGGGCAACGTATACAAGGTGGAGATCGCCTACACCGACGCCGCCGTTGGCGCGGCGTTCATGGACAGGTTCGGCGTCTGGCTCCCAGCGGGATTCGAGTACGTCGACGTTATCGAGGTCAACGGTATGCCTGATCGGGACCCCGATGTCATCACGGCCAACTACAAGGGTGGAACGGCGCTGGAATGGGACTACAGCGGCTCACTGGTCAATCTGAATCCCGGCGGACAGCTGCCGATCGTCAGGGACATCACGTTCACGTTCAAGCCTTCCAGCGAGCCCAAGGGCGTGTTCTGCTGGTTGAGGACGCAGGAAGGCTACGAATCGTGGGATCGCAGCTGCGAGATATACAAGGCCACGTCGGTGGCCAGCCACGAGGCCTCTGGGACGAGCACCAGAGTGGAGGCCTACGTGGCCCAGGGAGAGCTGAACAGAGAAGCGATAGTGAGCTACGGCAACTACATGGCCACGGGCGGCCCGCTGCTGATCGATCAGGACAAGGACTTCAATGAGACCAAGGAGTACCGGCTGGATCCCACTGCCGGGTCGCCTACCTGGTGGTACGATCCTGTTGACGAGATCTGGTACACGGGCAGGGGGACCATCAACACGGCACCTGAGGACGGAGAGGTGATAGCGGCCTGGCTGTACTGGGCGGCGTTCGTTGATGATGGTGATTGGATTGGCCCTGACGAGACAGTCGAACTCCTGCACCCGAAGCGGTACTACGGTGAGGCCCTCGGCGTCGCGCTCGACGGTGACGGAAACAACGTGTTCTTGACCGACAACTCGCCGGTCACGGTCCTGCCACGGGAAGAGACCGTATACATCACCCCCAAGAGGTACAGGGGGGAATATCTGGGCATGGCATCGGCTAATGTCACCAGCGAGGAGTTCTGGGTAAACCGAACTCCCATAGTCACCGCACCGCGTGCGGAATATGTGTACCGGAACGGCTCGAACCTTCTGACGAAGGATGTTGACTATGCCATCAACTACACCCTGGGCAACGTCACGATTATCAACCCGGCCCTGTCTGGCAATATCACCATCGACTATAGCGCAGCGGGCTACGATTACCCCGTCCAAGGGGTCGGTTACACGATCGACTATCCGTCGGGCCAGATCATGATCACCAACGATGAGTTGGTCGGCAACGTGTATGTCGACTACTGTGCTGAGACGTGGACGACGGTCAATCATGAGGCCTACAACAAGTACGGCATGTCGCTTGATCCGGTGGTGGAGACCGGTGTTCCGGGTGGCAACTCGTACGCATGCTTCAGTGACGTCACTGACATCCTGGAGGGCACGGGGAACGGCGTCTATGCTGTTCGGGGTGTCCAGTCGAGCGAGGCAGGTTCCAGTGGACAGCCCCTGAAGTGCTTCTCTGGGTGGTCCCTGGTCGTCCTGTATGAGAGCCCGAGCGAGACGGCACACCAGCTGTTCATCTATGACCCGATTCACAACTCGGGCGACTGTGCCTTCCACGTGCCCTACCCGAGCGACCAGGACTTCACTCTAACGAATTTCTACCCTCCGGATGGGGTTGTTGAGGGCAAACTGACGTATTTCGTGGGTGAGGGTGATGGATCTTCTAGCTTTGAGGGCGACTACATTCAGATCAAAGGCGCGTCCGAGTCTACGTATAAGACTCTGGAGGACCCGCCTGCGAACCCGGACAACAACGCAATGAACTCGGTCTCAACGCACGGCGAGCGCGGTGTGGACATCGACGAGTTCAATATCATGGAGGGCGACATCAACATAGGCGATGATACCGAGGCCGATGTCCGCTGCCATACGACGACCGATCGGTGGTATCTGATCTACATGATCCTATCATTCAAGACCGAGGGCGTCCCCAAGGAAGAGTACAGTTTTACCGTGGGTACGTTGACATATACATACGAAGTAGAGACAGGAGGCTAGGATGGACGTCAAGATCAATCTCGTTCCGGAGGAGTACAAGCCGCGACCGCCTGTCAGCATGCGGACTGTGTGCCTCGTGGTGCTGGTTCTGGGCCTGGCTTTCGGGTGCTACCAGCTCTACAGCATGAAGTCAGGTGCCGAGGCAGAGGCCGCTGAGACTCAAAGCCGGATCGAGGCAATGCAGCTTGAGGCGGCGAGCCTATCACAGAGCGCGGAGGCGGCCGCGTTGAACAAGGACATTAAGGCTGCCGAGGGAGAGTTGGACCTGCTCGGGACGTTGGTTGCGGACTTCGAGCAGTTCAACTCCTCGATCGTCAAGTGGGGCGTGATCGTGGACAGGGTGATGGATCGCGTTCCCGCCAGCGTGTACCTCACGTCCATAACCAAGAGCAAGGACGGAGTAATCCAGGTGGGTGGTATCGCCGCGACCTATGAGCGCGTAGCCACGTACATCACGGCGCTGGAGAACGACAGCATGTTCGAAGGCGTTACTACGTCGGAATGGGACGTGCTCGCAGGTACCTTCAAACTGAGTATGCGGACCACCGCCGGAGGTGAGAGATGATGGCGCTTGTAGCTACCGCGAGAAGCAATATGCCCCTGACAATCCTGCTCGGGCTGGCCCTGATCCTTGTGATTATCGGCGTGATGTTCTTCATGGGATCGCGCTCGGCGGGCGAGCTCTGCGATCAGCTCGAGCAGCAGGAGATGACGGCGAACATCCAGTTGATGACCGCCCAGGCCAACTATGATGTCTCGGCACTGCAGCTGGAGTTGAACGAGCTACAGACTGAGATCGCTGCGCTGAAGCTCGAGGGCAGATTCCCGGAGTCAGCGCCGATGAGTTCCCTCAGCAGCGCCATAGCTAACAACGCAGGCTGGAGCGGTATCACGCTGGTGAGCCTATCCTCTCCTTCAAAGACCGGCACAGAGAAGATCGGTGGAAGTACCTACAGCAAGACACAGGTCAACATGAGTGTGTCGGGGACCCTGGACGGGATCCAGAGATTCATGGCGAGCATGGAAGGTGGCTCATTCCCTACACTGGTCTTCGAAGCTGTGAATCTGGCGGAGTTGGAGAGCGGTGGTGGATGGGAAGGTGATCTGACTCTGGCAGTTGTGACCCAGGCATAGAATGCGCCGGCAGGCGCGGGAAGTGTTTCTCTGCCCAATGGTGCAACGAAGGTTGCTGAAGGGAGGACATAGAAGTGAATTTGACAAGCAGCAAGAACGTCGCTTTGAGTGTCGAGGGTATGGCGGTCAGGATGATGGCCTACTCCGGCAAGAAGGTTGAGGCCTGGTACGAACTGCCCTTGAACTCGGCCTGGGTCAGAAATGGGATCATATCCCGTCCCGACGAGGTGGGCAAGGCGATCGCAGCATCGATGGAAGAGCATAAGCTTCCCCATAAAGGGGCCGTCTCAGCTCTGCCCGGTACCGGCAGCAGCGGTCAGGTCTTGAATCTGCCCGGGATCAAGAAAGACAGGATCGGTGAAGCCGCTACCCGTGAACTGAAGAGACTGGCGCCCGGCACCAACACGGAGAACGAGTACATCCTCACCGAGATGCTGCCCAAGAAGGGCAGCCAGCAGGGGGTGTACACGCTTACCGTTCCCAAGAGAAACGTGCTCAACTTCATGGAGGCCTGCCAGACCGCAGGACTGGGCGTGAAGTCGATAGAGTTGACTCCGTTCGCGCTGGCGCGGGCTGTGGGTTGCGAGAACGGGATCATCGTTCACGCCGAGGTTGACAACATCGAGATCGTCATCGTGCAGGGGTCCTTTCCTGCGAGCTTCCGGACCGTAGTGGTGCAGAGTGGCGCCGGGCCCGAGGCCGCAGCGCAGCAGCTTCTGAACGAGCTGCCCCGGACGATCGACTACTACAACCGGAGCCATCAGGAGGCGCCGCTGGCCGATGATACGCCTGTCTATCTCAGCGGAGCCCTTGCGCTGGATCCTGAGCTGGTGATGGGAGTGGTCGACGTGACGGGCCGTGAGGTGGCGAACGCTGAGCCGACGGTAGAGTATCCGCCGGAGTTCCCGTTGGCACAGTACATGGCGCACGTAGGCCTGATGCTGGGCAACTAGTGCCGGGTGCAACACCTGCCCGGGACCCTGATGACAGGCAGACAGCGCAATGCCGGTGTCTGCTCGCCGTACTGGCGGCGCGGAGTCGGGCCCGGAAGGCAAAAGAGATCGAGAGTATAAAGTCATGTTGGCATTGGAGTTGATTCTGGCAGCTGTCGTGGGTCTGTCCGTGGGCAGCTTCCTGAATGTGTGTATCGACCGCATCCCGATGAGGCAGTCTCTGGTCAGGCCGCCCTCGCATTGCGACGATTGCGGCACCAGACTCGGGCTGCTGGACCTGGTTCCTGTCGTGAGCTACATCTGTCTGCGCGGCAAATGCCGGCACTGCGGGGCAGCGATCCCGAAGAGGGTGCTGCTGGTGGAGATGGCCACGGCGGCGCTCTTCGTGTTGTTCACGTGGTACTTCGGGGTCGGCCTTCAGCTGGGAATCGCCCTTGTGTATGCTTGCCTGCTTCTGGTCATATTCGTGGTCGACCTGGAGCATCTTATCATCCCCAACAAGGTAGTGTATCCGGCCATGATCCTCGCTTTGGTGTTCTCGGGGTTCTGGGGCGGATTCGAGGGATTCTGGCCGAACATAGGCGCGGTCAACGCCCTGCTGGGCGGAGCGATCGGCCTTACACTTATGCTCCTGCCTTATCTGGTGTTCCCCAACGGGTTGGGGATGGGTGATGTGAAGCTGGCGGCGTTCATGGGGCTGGCGTGCGGCTTTCCGCTTATCTTCGTGGCACTTATGCTCGGGATACTGTATGGAGGGCTGGTGGCTATCTTTCTCCTGCTCTTCGGGGTCAAGGGCCGAAAGGATGCCATCCCGTTCGGGCCGTTCCTGGCAGGGGGAGCGGTGCTGACCCTTCTGTGGGGCAGCGGGATACTGGATATGTACGAGGCCGCGATGATTAGCATCACTGAGCTGCTGTAGGGCCTATCCGGGACAAGGCTATGCAAGGAGGCGCTCCACTGGGCGCCTCCTTTTTCTTATGCGGCGAGTCCCGTAACGGTGCTGGTGCAGCGAAGCGTAAAACCCAGCACACCCCCCTCTGCCATCGGGCGCTGATTTTGCCCACCCGCCCGCCCGCGGGCGTTGCACGCCCGATCCCTCGCTCTGCGGGAGGTAGGGCATTCGCCCTCGAATGCCACCGGATAAAAGCGGTGATTAGAGGTAGGGTGGATGGAGCGAAGCGCAATCCACCGCCAAGTTGAAGGGAGCAAGCATAGTACCTGGTGACATAAGTCAGCGTAATAATGTAGATTCTTCGCTTCGCTCAGAATGACATCCGAATACTACGTCACCCTGAACGGAGTGAAGGGTCTCCCACTGCGAAACTACGTAACGCCTATTTCTGTCACCAAATACTAGGGTGGATACAGCGGAGTGAAACCTACCGGGAATCTAAGCCGGAAAGGGGGTAAGAACATGAAGAGGCCAAGTTTGAAACTCAGTGCTTGGAGGGGCGTCTTTCTTTTATTATGCGGCGTTCGTCCTGCAGTGTTTCCAGCCATCCACGCGTAGCGCGGAAGTATAGTACTAAATGACCACCTCACCCCGACCGAAATCGCTATTGTGAGGCAGCTTCGAGCGTGCGTACAATCGGAGGCGAGGTGACAGACCGGGTGCAATAAGGGAGTAGCGACTTATGATTTCGAAGATGAAGCTACTCAGGGGTTCGGAGCAGGGCTTCACGCTGATGGAGCTCATGTTCGTGCTGGTTATATTCCTCATCGTGGTGGCGGTCGTGATAATGCAGGTGACCGGCGTGTTCAGCAGCGGCCAGGCCGCTGCGATGGAGACCGACATTCACACAGTGCAGCAGGCGGTGGACCAGTTCATCCTGGCGTCCAACCAGCCGCCCACGGCTGACCTGCGTTTCCCCGGTGAGGGCCAGTATAAGGCCATCGATTTCAGTGCCAGTGTGACGGTTGGCGTGAAGACCTATACATTCGTCCCCGACTTCGTAAAGAAGCTCCCCCGTCACCACGACGAGGGGGTCTGGCGCATCGATGATGCAAGCATCGTGTCTATCAACCTCGACCCCGAGGATTACTAATGGGGTTCCGCAGTGCCATTACTAAATGATTCCACGATCGGGACTATCTCCCCATATTCACTGGCGTAACAGGCGATTACCCTGAAATGGTGATGATATTGAAGCAGGGTGGATGGAGTGGAAGTAGGGTGGATGCAGCGAAGCGAAATCCACCGGTTAATTAAAGAGGTTGCAATACGCTGAAAGCGTAAAGCGATAAAACTGGTAGGGTGGGTGGAGCGAAGCGAAACTCACAGGGAATCTAAGCCGGAAAGGGGGTGAGAATATGAAGAGGCCAAATCTAAAAATCAGGAAGAGGGAGCGAGGCTTTACACTGATCGAGTTGCTGATCGTGATCGCCATTCTGGGCGTACTGGCGGCGGTCGTGGTACCGAACGTCATGGGACTGTTCGGCCGAGGCGGCAGCCAGGCATTCGGCTCCGATCTCCAGACCATCCAGACATCAGCGGCCACGTTCTATGGTGATGTGCACGTAGGGCCTGTTGGACAGGAGTGGCGTGACAGTAACGGCGATACCGGCCACTTCTTCCCGACGGCCAACGGCACAGCTTCGGCTGTAACCGAGAACCTTGCGGTGACTGATGCCCAAGGCAATCCGAGGCTGGATGTCGGTGCTGCTGCGGCTACTGATGCGCAGATCAACGAAGCAGCGATCTGGATGGGACTGCTGGTGAACCCGGCGGCTGCTGAGGTTGCAGGAGGAAGCGACAACAGGAGCACGGCGGCACCGCTGACCGACGAAGAGTCCATGTACCTGACGGAGTTCCCCAGGTCGTGCAGCTACGGTGGTGCTGCTCAGGATACCGGCAACGGTAATCCGAATAACCCTGGTGGTACCTACACCTGGGTTGTGGGCCTGAACGGTAAGGTCTACGGAGCTTACACAGACGCTACCACAGGTGACTGGTACTCGGGCTTCAGCGGCAACTATCCATGATGCAAATCGACAGTTCAGTAATAGCCGAGCTCGGCAGAGGAGAGCCCCGATCCAAGGCGGGGCTCTCCTCCTTTCGGGCGTGAGCGGGAGCATCGCCCACGTCGTGTGGTTTTCGAGATGAACGGGGTTAACAGGCCGAAAGGCGATCAGCACAAGCGGGATCAGGGTGGTTTCACCCTGGTCGAACTCGTCATTGTGCTCGCGGTGCTGGGAATACTCAGCGCGGTGGTGTCGATGAGCGTCGTTGGGGCCCATGGGAAGGGTGGCCAGCAGACCTATGACACCGACCGCGCGACCATCTGGATGTCTGTGGAGATATTCTATGGGGACGTCCACCGGGGCCCGTACGACGATGGGGGGACGTGGAGGTGGGGAGATGTCGATGCGCAGGGGGCCGGTCACTGGTTCCCGACTCAAGATGGGAAGGCGTCGGGGGTGCTGGTGGCCCTGACCGATAGCGGGGGAGGGGACGTCAGTGATCGGGGCAACCCGAGGCTGTTCGTCGATGGGAAGGGTGTAGGAGTATTGGATGGGGAGTACGACCCTGGTGACGCGGAGGCGGCCGACGACGCCGATATAGAGGCGGCGGCGATATGGATGGGGCTGCTGGTCAATCCGAGCAAGGATTCGACTGATCCGGGGGACGACAACCGGCAGACGGCGGCGCCGGTCACGGGTGAGAACGCACTTTACCTCGCGGACTTCCCGAAGTCCTCGAGCGTGCAGTACAACGGCAACCCTAATACGGGCGGCGGCTACACTTGGATCATTGGGGTTCCCGGGGTAGTCTATGGGGTGTACAAGAACGGGGCATACTGGTATGCCGAGTTCAGCGGGCACTACCCGTGATAGCGTTTGCGGAACTGGTATGGACGGTTGTTGGGGTTGGTCCGAGGATTGGATGGGAAATGCTGAAAAAAGTGCAAGAAAATGCAGGATAAGGTATTGACAAACCCACAACTTATGTGGTACAGTCTGCGACGTTGTCGGTATGCAAGAATGATAGTAGGAAAGTAAGCAAGTATGTTGCGGTTGTATGAACCGAATGGGGGATGCGGAGTAGGAGTTATTTCCTATGGACAGCCTGAGGCACGGGGGATATACTCGGGTTCACCTCAGGGGCCGAGTACAGGGTCTGCGGTGGATGGGAAGGACTGGGAGAAAAGTAGGGTCCGATTAGGAAAAAAGTACTATGGACAAGTCTGGAAGGCCTGTGCTAAATTCAGCTTGGCCAAGGCCCCGGTCCATTAGCTTAGCATAGATCGCCAGAGGGGGTAACGGAATTGGAGAAGGTCACAGTCTTCATTGTTGATAAGCAGACCCTCTACCGGCAGGGCATCCGGCAGGCTCTGACGGCTTCCGATGACATAAACGTAGTCGGAGAATGCAGTCCCAACGCGGAGGCTATCACATTAGTAGAGGCTTTCATGCCGCACGTGGTGCTTCTGGACGTCGACCTGCCTCTTCTCAGAGGGCTGGACCTGGGCCGTCAGATAACGACTCGATGTCCTAATGTCTCTGTCATTGCCTTGACTTCGAGCCCGGACGATGAGCAGCTGTTCCAGGCCGTACGCACGGGCGTCGTAGCCTATCTCACGAAAGACATCGCCCCGGAGGAGCTTGCTAACGCAGTAAGGCGAATCCACAGGGGCGAGCGCCCCATCAACGACAGCCTTCTGAGCAGGCCGCGTGTCGCTGAGCAGGTTCTGAGGCAGTTCCAGGACCTGACGCTCATGGGCAAGGCAATGGAGACCCTGGCCACACCGTTGACGCCGAGAGAGACAGAGACACTCAAATACGTTGCGGAGGGATACTCAAACAAGCAGATTGCCCACGTTCTGGGCATAAGCGAGCAGACTATCAAGAACCACGTGACGTCCATACTCAACAAGCTGGACGCCAATGACCGCACTCATGCGGTAGTGCTGGCCCTTCGACAGGGCTGGATCGATATCGGGGAGACCAATCTGAAGCCGACACCGTTCTAGTACACACCTCATTTGAAAGCAAGGCCCCTCGCTGGCGAGGGGCCTTTTCTTATGCCCGTAATTCCCCATCGAGGGCCATGCCATTGTGTTAGAATACTCTCGGCATCGAGCAGGCCGGAGACGAATGTACAGCGTGGATTTGGATTTCACGGGAGAGCGGGTGGTTCCCGGGAAGACACCGGATACCATCTACCGCGAGCACATGGACAGGTATGTGTTCGCCGCCGCCATGAGCCGGGACATGGTGGTGCTGGATGTGGCCTGCGGCGCTGGCTATGGCCTGGCTCGCATAATGGAAGCCGGGGCGGGGCGGTGCGTCGGGGTGGACGTGTCGCTTGAGGCTGTTGCTTACTCCCAGAGGCGGTACGGCAGGAACGGCAGGACTGACTTCGTCTGTGCCGATGGAATACGGCTCCCCTTTGCCGATGGGTCTTACGACGCCGTAGTGTCGTTCGAGACCATAGAGCATCTCGAGTACTACGAAGCGTTCCTCCTGGAGTGCGGGAGGGTGCTGAGGCCCGGCGGCCTCATGATCTGCTCTACACCCAACAAGGGGGTCTTCTCTCCAGACGTGGAGACGCCGCCCAATCGGTTTCACGTCAGGGAGTTCTGGCCGGATGAGTTCCGCACGCTTCTGTTGGCGGTCTTCCGCGAGGTCGATCTCTACGGCCAGTGCGATGTCACGCTGGCTGACAAGTCGGTGGAGCGCGACCGTGGCATACACGATTTTAGAGATGACGACGAGGTCTCATCGGCCTACGTGGTGGCAGTGGCCAGGAAGTGAGCAGGTTGACGCTCCGGATGACTTCCCCCAGAGTATCGATCATCATTGTCAACTGGAACAACTACGCTGACACTTCGGAATGCCTGGATTCGCTTCGGAGGGCTACCTATGCCAACTTCGAAGTGGTTGTAGTGGATAACGGTTCGCATGGGGATGACGTGAGGCTGCTGCGAGATGGCTACGGCGACTGGATACGACTGATTCCAAACCCGAGGAACGACGGGTTCGCTGAGGGCTGTAACATCGGGATACGGGACTCATTGGCCAGGGACGTTGAGTACATCGTATTGCTGAACAATGACACGGTGGTTGCCCCCGATTTCCTCGACCAGCTCATGAGCGTGGTCGGGGAGGATCCGGCGATCGGGATAGCGGGCGGAAAGGTGTACTGCGAGGAGATCCCCAACATGATATGGTTCGCCGGGGGCTCCATCGACTACAACACCGGCAGCACTCCGATCAGGGGCAGTGGCGAGATCGATGATGGCCAATACGAAGACGCAACAGACGTCGCATGGATTTGTGGATGCTTCATGGCGATCTCGCGGAACGTCCTGGAGAGCGTCGGGTTTCTCGACCGGCGGTTCTTTTTCGGGTGGGAGGACGCGGACCTGAGCATCAGGGCGGCGCGCGAGGGGTTTCGCGTAGTCTTCGTTCCTGGGGCCAAGGTCTGGCACAAGACGCTGCCTCCGGAGAAGCAGAAGCGGCTGAGCGGCAAGCCGGTCTACTATGCTACCAGAGGTCATTTCATCTTCATGGAGAAGCATCTCACGAAGAAACAGCTTCTCAGCGCGGCGGTCTACTACACTGTCAGATTTCCCAGGTTTCTCTGGGACTACTCGAAGGTGCTCGGGCAGTGGAAGGTGCCTCTGTATGTCCTGTGGGCCATGGCTGATCACGCTGCAAGGAAGCTGAGGCCCCCGATGACGAGATAAGGCCCTCAGCCGTTAGCTGAGGGCCTTATCTCGTTGCGACGTAGGTGGAGCCTACTCCAGGGAGTCCGCGATTATCTCGGCGATATCAAGTACCTTGACCGCGCCTTCCTGCTCAAGGGCCTTGATTGCGTCCTCGAACATTTGGAGGCAGAACGGGCAGGCTGAGGCGATCACCTCCGCCCCCACCTTCATTGCCTCCTCGGTACGCATCTGGTTCATTCGCGTGCCGATCTGCTCCTCCATGAACATCCTGCCGCCCCCAGCGCCGCAGCAGAACCCCTTGCTCCGCTGATGCTCCATCTCCAAGGGGGCAGTCCCTGTTGCAGCCTGTACAATCTCGCGAGGGGCATCGTATATGTCGTTGTACCTGCCGAGGTAGCATGAGTCGTGGTACGTTGTCTTCTTGGCTACAACTCTGGACACGTTGAGTTTGCCCTGCCTGATCAGGTCCTTGATGAACTCGGTATGGTGCCAGACCTCGTAGTGCCCGCCGAACTCAGGATACTCGTTCTTGAGCGTGTTGTACCCGTGCGGACAGGCCGTTACGATCTTCTTGACCCCGTACCCGTTCAGTGTCTCGACGTTCTGCTGGGCCAGGGTCTGGAACAAGTACTCGTTGCCTATCCTGCGCGCCGGCTCGCCGCAGCATACCTCCTCAGGGCCGAGGATCCCGAAGTTGACCCCGGCTGCCTTCAATACCTTGGCGACGGCCTTGGCTACCTTCATGTTCCGCTCTTCCAGCGCCGCCGTGCAGCCGACCCAGTAGAGGACGTCCACGTTGCTGTCGTCTGACAGCAGCTTGACGTCCAGGCCGTCGGCCCAGTCCGTCCTTGCCGCCATGGTGCCGCGCCAGGGATGGCCACGCTGCTCCATGCTTCGCAGCGCCCCCATCGCGGTCTCCGGGAACTGGGTCTGCTCGAGAACGAGGTTGCGCCGCATCTCGACTATCTTGTGGATCGGCTCGATGAAGACCGGGCACTGCTCTTGACATGCGCGGCATGTCGTGCAGGCCCAGATCTCGTCCTCGGTGACGACATCACCGATCATAACTTTGCCGTTACCGCCGGGAGTGGCCGACTCGCCCTCGCTCGCGGCCTTGGCGCTGAGCAATTCCGGTGCCCTCTCGCTCATGAAGGCCTTGAGGTCCTGGATCACCTTCTTGGGTGAGAGCGGCTTGCCGCTGAGATATGCCGGACAGTTGTCCTGGCATCTCCCGCATCGGGTACAGGCATCGAGCTCCAGGAGGTCCTTGAACGTGAAGTCCTTTATGTCGGCGGCGCCGAACGTCTCTGCTTCTTCCAGGTCTACAGTTCGGAGGGCCCCCTTGGGCCTGTCCGACCGGAAGAAGACGCTGAGTGGTGAGACCACGATGTGCGTGAGCTTGCCGATTCGCAGGGCGAAGTACACGATCGTGCCGGGTATCAGCAAGGAGTGGAACCACCAGAGGCCCTCGTAGGCGGTGAGAGGGTTAGTGCCCTCGCCGAATGCCTTGGCGAAGCCGTAGCCGAGAAATGACCATGGTGCCCACTCGGCCATGATCGGAAGCGTGGGGTTTGCCGCCTGGGTGACCAGCATGCGCAAGCCCTCGGCAATGAAACCCGTGAGCACTATGACGAATATGAGGCCGAGGGTGATCCCGTCGTCGAGGATATTGTCCAGCCTGTCCGGCTTCTGTATGTATCTGCGGTAGGCCAGGGCCAGGACTCCAACGATAATCATCACTCCGCCGAGGTCGGACAGGAATGAGAAGGCCAGATATGTACTCCCGTGCAGGAACTCGACTATGTAGTGGCTGATGACATCGACCGCTGTGCCGAGCAGGAGCAGCAGAGCGCCCCAGAATACGAGGGCGTGCGTGATGCCTGGGAACCAGTCCCTGATGATTCTCCTGTGTACTATGCCGTCGATGAGACCGGTGTATATGAACGCCTTGGTCTTCTGGCCCAGATTGGATGTCGAGTCATCCTTGACGCCAACCTGCCAAAGACGAATGCGGCGGTAGAACGCGTAGCCAAGTATGATGATGGACAGGACGGCGAGGATGTAGATAATCCATCCAAACGATTCCACACTCCCGCCGAAGAATATCTCTCGATGAGCGTCCATAGTTCCTCCTTTCCCTGAACCACGTGAATTGTAGCATATAGCTTCGGCGATGCCAAGTCTCGCGAACGTAGTTGGCGCACGGTGCGGTGCTCGCCGCCGAGGTGCCGGATGGTGCTGCATCACACGTGGCGTACTGGGGGTACTGAAGCTATCTATGCTATAATACGCCCATTGGGTGTGCCCGATGATATTCCGTTACCTCAGCGTTCTTGGCGACGATCCTTTTGTGTTCCTGCTTCTGTTGGGGAGCGTCACGGTTGCCCTCCTGGTGGCCATACCCGTCCACGAGTTCGGTCACGCGTTGGCAGCTACGTTGTGTGGAGACGACACCGCCAAGCGCAGGGGAAGGCTTAGCCTGAACCCGTTTACTCACTTGGAGCCGGTGGGCGCGTTGATGATATTCCTCGCCGGGTTCGGTTGGGGCAAGCCTGTGCCGGTCGACTACCGGCGCCTGCGTGGCAACCGGAGGCTGGCGGCGGTATCAGTAGCGCTGGCCGGTGCTCTGGGCAATTTCGTGGTGGCCGCAGTACTCGGCGCCTTGATACGGGCAGGCGTGGTAGCTTGGGAGTCGCCGGCCTACTACCCTGTGATCGAGACGTGGGAAGTGGGAAGCGTGGCCGCTGTGCTCGTGGGGTACCTGATTCTCATTAACGTCATTCTCGGCGTGTTCAATCTGCTGCCCGTGCCGCCCCTAGATGGCTTCAAGGTGGTGTCGGCGCTGCTTCCCATAGGCAGCGCTCGTACGGCAATGCGTGTGGAGCAGTACGGGGCTGTGGTGCTGGTGGTGCTGGTGGTCGCGGGTATCGTCACAGGCGTCCTGTGGGATGTCCTGTCCACGCCGGTGGATGTGTTCATCCAGTTCTTCGCCGGAAAGGGGTTGGAGTCGATTTGAGCAGGCGATTCTCCAAAGTAGCCATTCTTGGGCTGGGCCTGATAGGAGGGTCTCTGGGCCTTGCGCTGAAGAGAGCAATGGGACAGGACGTTCACATCGTCGGGTACAGTCGCCGTCCTGAGACGACAGCCAAGGCGAAGGATCGCGGCATCGTGGACACAGCTGCACCCGACCTCAGGGAAGCGGTGTCGGAGGTCGATGTTGTGATCATCGCCACACCGGTGTTGACGATTCGGGAGGTGCTGCAGGGTGTCGCACCTCACGTTGGGACGGGCTGCGTTGTCTCTGACATCGGCAGCACGAAACGCAAGGTGCTCGAGTGGGCAGCGGAAGCCCTTCCCGAGGGTGTCGACTTCGTTGGCGGGCATCCGATGGCTGGCAAGGAGACTTCCGGGGTTGACTACGCCGATGGCGGGCTCTTCGAGGGCTGTGTCTACTGCCTGGTGCCGTCCGCCCGGGCCGGCGAGACGGCGGTTGACATTATGAAGGAGCTGGCCATCACTGTCGGAGCGAGGCCAATGCTGATTGATGCGGAATCACACGATGGGCTTGTCGCCGGGGTAAGCCATCTTCCGCTCCTGCTGTCGTCGGCACTCATGTCGTGCACGGCGGAGAGTGAGTCCTGGCCTGAGATGGCTGGGCTCGCGGCAAGCGGGTACCGCGACATGACGCGGCTTGCCTCGGGTGATCCTGAGCTGAGCAGGGATATCAGCTTGACGAACAGCGATGAAATCGCGGGGTGGCTGGACCGCTACATGGAGAAGCTGGCAGAGTACAGGCGACTCCTGGAGACGGGTCCGGACGAACTGATAGAGGAGTTCTCGCGCGCGCAGGCGGCGCGGGCGAAGTGGCTGCGGGGTGAGCATTGAGACAGGTGGTGGAGGCCTCTCCTCGCTTGGAGGGCCGGGTCCAGGTTCCCGGTGACAAGTCGATATCCCACAGGGCCGTCATCCTCAACGGCATAGCAACAGGCAATGCCCGGCTCCTCAACTTCCCGAAGTCCCACGATTGTATGTCCACGGTACAGTGTCTGCGGGCCCTGGGAGTGGAAATCGCCTTTGACAAGGACGATGGTGTTGACATAACGGGAGTGGGGACAAACGGTCTGTCGGAGGCAGGTGACGTCCTCGACGCCGGAAACAGCGCGACGTGTATGAGACTGCTGACGGGCGTGCTGGCGGGTCAGCCGTTTCTGTCGGTGATAAGTGGAGATGAATCCCTCCGGTCACGTCCGATGGGCAGGGTGGTGAAGCCGTTGCAGGCCATGGGGGCTGAGATATGTGGCAGTGAAGGTGGGACCAGAGCGCCGTTGGCGATACGTGGTGGGGGGTTGCGTGGGATTGCCTACGAGATGCCGGTGGCGAGTGCTCAGGTGAAGTCGGCTATCCTGCTGGCGGGGCTCTTTGCCAAAGGTAGAACAACGGTCGTCGAACCTGCGCCGACACGGGATCACACCGAGAGGCTGCTCCGGGCCATGGGAGGTCGAATTGAGGTCGAAGGCAGATCTATCTCGGTGGAGGCGGGAGGGCTGAGGTCGATGGACGTCGCGATTCCGGGCGACATAAGCTCGGCGGCCTTCTGGATGGTTGCAGCCGCGGCACATCCCAATGCCAGGGTGAAGCTCCCGGGCGTCGGGGTCAATCCGACGAGGACGGGTATTCTGGATGTGCTGAGGGCGATGGGAGTTACGCTGAAGGTGGAGGGCGAGAGAACCGTGGGCGGCGAGCCGGTTGCGGACATCGAAGTGGAGTCCAGCTCCTTGAGGGGCACGGAGATATCGGGCGACATGATACCCAGGGTTATCGACGAGATCCCGCTGATCGCCCTGGCGGGGGCTGCCGCAAGAGGCAGAACGGTCATTCGCGATGCGAGCGAGCTCAGGGTGAAGGAGAGCGACAGGCTGGAGACGACGGCTACGGCGCTATCTCGACTGGGTGCCCGGGTAAGCCAGTTGCCGGACGGGTTGGTGATCGAAGGGGGGAGGCGGCTGCGGGGTAGCAGGTGCAGCAGCCATGGTGACCACCGCATCGCCATGATGCTGGGAGTTGCCGGCCTGATATCGAGTGGGACTACCACGATTGACAGAGCGGAGGCAGCGGATGTATCTTATTCGGGATTCTGGAGGGAATTGAGATTGGTAGCCACCCGGTGACGATGGCTGGCCGACTGTTGGGGGACCAGTGAACACGGAACTGATTCATGTTGGATTCGGCAACATACTGGCCATGAACAAGGTGGTCGCCATCGTGTCGCCAGGCTCCGCGCCGATCAAGCGGCTTGTCGAGCAAGCGGGAGGCAAGGGTGTGCTGGTAGACATGACCAACGGGAAGAAGACGAAGTCCATAATCATCATGGATAGCGGCCACATCGTGCTGACTGCGATTGGATCGAAGACGATAGCGGCGAGGGTGGACGCCAGCCGCCATGGTTCCTTTCTTGGCCAAACGAAGCGCATGAAGGAGTAGGAGGTGGCCCTGGACCAGCCTCGCCCCCCGTTGCTGATAGTCATCTCGGGCCCGTCGGGCGTCGGGAAGGACTCCGTAATCGATGGGATGAGAGAGTCTGTTGAAGGACTGTACTTCGCGGTAACGGCCACCACGAGGCCTAAGCGCGACGGTGAGACCGACGGCGTAGACTATAGATTCGTGAGCGAGGCGCAGTTCCAGCAGATGATTGATGGGAACGAGCTTCTCGAGTGGGCCAATGTGTACGGCAAAAGTTATGGTGTGCCCAAGGACGGCCTGCGTGAGGCGCTACGCATGGGGCGGGATGCGGTTGTGAAGGTGGACGTGCAGGGTGCTAAGACCATCAAGGCCGCGTACCCGGATGCTGTGCTCGTATTTATTGCGGCTCCCTCGATGCGGGAGTTGGAGGAACGCTTGAAGGGGCGGGAGACGGAATCAGAAGGCGACCTCAAGGTCAGGATCGATACTGCCAGGGAGGAGATGGAGAGCCTGACCTTGTTCGACTACGTGGTTGTGAATCGACATGACCACGTCGAGTCTGCCGTACGCGAAATCCAGGCGATCGTATCGGCCGAGAAGTGTCGCGTCCGGCCACGAAGGGTTGAACTCTAGCGAGATCGCGGATCGATAGGGTGCAAGAGGTACCACACCGGAAGCCCGGTGATAGAGTTGTTCGAGTAACTGGTATAGCTCCACGCCACCTGCGGCGGGTGCTGGGAGTTGCCGCGCTGTACAGCGCGGGCTACGGCAACGTCGGGTCCTCTATCTACTACGCCCTCGGAATTGTCGCGCTCGTGGCGCTGGGTGCCACTCCCATCGTGCTCTTCGCGGCGGGCCTGCTGTTCGTGTGCACGGCGCTGACCTACTCGGAGGGCGCTACCATGTTCCCCGAGGCGGGAGGCTCCGCAAGCTTCGCGCGGCATGGCTTCAATGAGCACGTCGGGTTCATAGCGGGGTGGGCGCTTCTGCTGAGCTACATCGTCACGATCTCCATATCGGCGTTTACAATCTCGCCTTACCTGGGATACTTCTGGGAGCCCCTGAAGACGGATCCGTGGCTGGGTACCCTGATCTCGATGGGCATCGTCGTGTTCCTGATGGTATTGAACGTAATAGGAGTGCGGGAGACGGCGTTTGTGAACATCGGGGCTGCGTTGCTGGATGTGCTCACGCAAACACTCCTGGTGATCATAGGGCTGGTGCTTCTGCTGAGCCCGGGGGTCCTGGTATTCAGCGTGAGCAACCTCGTGGACAACATGTTCGGCAGTGGCAACTGGCCCACGACATCCAATCTGGTATTCGGGATCGCTCTGGCGGCACTGGCCTATACCGGGGTGGAGACGGTATCTCAGATGTCCGAGGAGACGCGCCTGCCCCACATTCGCGTTCCCAGAGCGATGATACTAATGATGTTCACAGTCCTGGTGATGTTCTCCGGCATCTCCATCGTCGCTTTATCGACCATGACGCCGGAGACGCTGGCTACCGAGTGGGCGCGGGACCCAGTGGCGGGAATAGCCAATGCTTTCCCGTACTCAGGCCTGCGAATGGTGTTCGAGCCCCTGGTAGCGGTCCTGGCGGCCACCATTCTGTTGATCGCGACCAACGCGGGGATAATGGGGATATCGCGGCTGGGCTTCTCGCTGGGGTCGTATGGCCAGCTGCCGTCGGCCTTCAAGCGAGTCCACCGCCGGTTCAGGACGCCCTACATGTCCATCATCGTCTTCTGTTTGGTAGCCATCCTGATACTGGTGCCCGGCCTGTTCCGAAGCGACATAATCGAGATCTTCGCCGACCTCGGGGGCTTGTATACTTTTGGCTCCCTGCTGGCGTTCGCCCTTGCCCATGCCTCGATCCTTGCACTGAGGGTCAAGAGGCCGGACGAGAAGAGGCCCTTCAAGCTTCGCGCCAATCTGAGGATCAGGGGGCGAGAGCTGCCGATCACCGCGATCATAGGGCTGGTTGCGACAGTAGCCATATGGCTGGTGATAATCGTCCAGCAGGACTACAGTCGCTGGGTGGGACTCGGCTGGATGGCCTTCGGCCTGGTTGCGTACTGGTACCTGCAGCGCCGCAGGCGAAACAATGCCGACAGGCCTGAGGGGCTTGACTGAACGCGACTAATGCTGTCTGGGCTGGCGCCGCTTCCTGCTCTTCTCAGCCACCTTGAGCCTCACTAGAGAGCGCATCATGGCCGCCCGGGCGCGCGTGAGGTCCACTTGCCCTTGTGGTTGAACGATCCTCTCGGCCGCACGGCATCTGGCTTCCTCAGCCCGCTCGGTATCGATCTCCTCGGCGCGTTCGGCGGTATCGGCGAGAACAGTGACCTTGTTGTCGCGCACATCGAGGAAGCCGCCGCTGACGAACATCGACTGCTCATCGACCCCCTTGCGTACCATCAGCTCGCCGGGCTCCAGCATCGTCATGAGCGGCGCGTGTTGGGGGAGTATGGCGATCTGCCCCTCGACCGAGGGGGCGACTACTATGTCTACCTCGTCGGAGAAGACGACCCTTTCCGCGGTGACTATCTCGATGCTGAGCGTTGCCATTACCTGCTGTCCACGATGAATATGTGAGCTACATTGACTTGGCTTTCTCTACGGCCTCGTCGATTGTTCCCACCATGAGGAAAGCCTGCTCGGGGAGAGCATCGTGCTTGCCGTCAAGTATCTCCTTGAAGCCTCGTACTGTCTCCTTGATCGGTACGTACTTGCCCGGAATGTTCGTGAAAGTCTCAGCGACGAACATGGGCTGCGACAGGAAGCGCTGTATCTTGCGCGCGCGGGCAACGGTCAGCTTGTCCTCGTCGCTGAGCTCCTCGACGCCGAGGATTGCGATGATGTCCTGGAGGTCTCTGTACCGCTGCAGAACCCTCTGTATGCCGCGCGCCACCGTGTAGTGCTCCTCGCCGACAACCAGTGGGTCGAGAATCCGGGATGTAGACGTCAGGGGATCGACCGCTGGATAGAGGCCCTGAGCCGCGATGTTACGATCGAGCGCGACAACGGCGTCCAGGTGGCCGAACGTGGTCACGATGCCAGGGTCCGTGTAGTCATCGGCCGGGACGTAGATGGCCTGGAAAGACGTGATCGACCCCTTCTTGGTCGAGGTGATACGCTCTTCGAGCTCTCCCATCTCGGTGCCGAGCGTGGGCTGGTAGCCGACCGCGGAAGGCATCCTGCCGAGCAGAGCGGAGACCTCCATGCCCGCCAGGATGTAGCGATAGATGTTGTCTATGAACAGGAGGACGTCCCTGCCCTCGACGTCGCGGAAGTACTCGGCCATGGTCAGGCCCGTGAGGGCAATCCGCAGGCGCACACCCGGAGGCTCGTTCATCTGGCCGAAAACCAGCACAGTCTTGTCAATGACGCCGGAGGCTTTCATCTCATGCCAGAGGTCGTTGCCCTCTCTCGACCGCTCGCCCACACCGGCGAAGACCGAGAAGCCGCCGTGCTCGGTCGCAATGTTGCGGATCAGCTCCTGGATGACAACCGTCTTGCCGACGCCGGCCCCGCCATACGCGCCGATCTTGCCGCCCCTGGTGAAGGGCGTAATGAGGTCCATGACCTTGATGCCGGTCTCCAGCATTTCGGTCGAGGTCTCCTGCTCCATGAAGGACGGCGGCTGTCGATGGATGGGCCAGTGCTCCTTGGCATCGACGGGGCCGAGCCCGTCTAATGGGAGGCCCTCGATGTTGAACAGCCGCCCCAGAGTCCCCTGGCCGACGGGCACGGATATGGCCGCCCCCGTGTCAATCACCTCGGCTCCGCGCTGTATGCCGTCTGTGGGAGACAGGGCCAGGCAGCGGGCCCAGTTGTTCCCTATGTGGTGCTGTACCTCGAGGACCAACTTGTCGCCGTTGGTCGGTATCTCGATTGCGTTATTCAGAGTCGGGAGCTCGTCGGGAGGGAACTCCACATCGACGACCGTCCCGATCACCTGGGCTACTCTACCGTTGGCCATTACATCCTCCTGGCAGCGAAGAAAGGCTACTCCTGCACGACCCCGCCGGCAATGTCCAGCAACTCCTTGGTTATCAACTCCTGGCGCGCCTTGTTGAGCACCAGGGTAAGCTCGTCAATCATGTCGTTGGCCGCGTCGGTCGCATTCCTCATGGCCACCATGCGGGCCGATTGCTCGCTGGCGATCGATTCGAGTATGGCGTGGTACACCTGCATCTCGACATAACGAGGGAGAAGATGGCCAAGCACGGCCTCCGGCGACGGCTCGTAGAGGTACTCCACATACTCAGCTTCCTGTGCTTCGATCGGCTGTATGGGGAGCAACTGTTGGAGTACAGGCTCCTGGTTGACTGTGGACACGAACTTGCTGTAGGCGAGATACACTTGATCGATATGTCCCTGGCAGTAGTCGTCGATGACGACGCGTGATATGGGCAGCGTATCCAGCAGCGAAGGCTGATCACCGAGCCCTGAGAACTCGGCGAGTATCTCCTGGCAATATGTTGCCATAAAGGACGCGCCCTTCTTTCCCACCGCCACGAGCGCCACCGGCACGCTCTGCTCGATGATGAAGCTGGCCGACGCCCTGTTGATGTTGGCGTTGAGGCCGCCGCACAGGCCCCTGTCGGAGGTGATGTGAATGATTGCCATCCGCTCCACTTCGCGTCGCTGCAGAAGAGGGTGCACCTCGTCGCCGGGCCGGGCCTGGCCGGCCAGGTGCGCGACCACCTCGCGCATCTTCTCGGCGTAGGGCCTGCCGGCGAGGACGCGGCTCTGGGCCTGCTTCATTTTGGATGCCGCGATCATCTCCATGGCCCTGGTCACCTTGGCCGTGCTCTGGATGGAGCGGATGCGGCGCCGAATCTCTCGAATCGGAATCATTACGAAGCTCTGGTGTCCCCAGGCAGGACGCAGGTGCCATCCGTTGCGTAGGAGACCGTCTGCTTGAATTCGGGAATTGTCTTCTTAAGGGCTTCCGCGCTTGCGTCGCTCATAGCCTTCTCCGAGGCAATTGCCTTGCCGATCTCCGGATGGTTGGTGTCCATATACTTGTGGAAGGCATCCTCGACGGAGCGGATGCTGGCGACCGGCACATCGTCGAGATAGCCATTCGTGACCGCGTAGAGGATCATTACCTGCTTCTCCATGGGCATGGGCACGTACTGCGGCTGCTTCAGTACCTCGGTGATCCGCTCGCCGAGGTCGAGCTGCCGCTTGGTGGCCTTATCCAGGTCCTGGGTGCCGAACTGAGCGAAGGTGGACATCTCCCGGTATTGGGCGAGGTCGATGCGGAGGCTCCCCGCGACCTTCTTCATGGCCTTGGTCTGGGCCGAACCGCCTACGCGCGATACCGAGAGGCCTACGTTCATTGCCGGCCTTATGCCGGCGTTGAACAACTCGGTCTCCAGGTATATCTGGCCGTCCGTGATGGAGATGACGTTCGTAGGTATGTAAGCGGAGATGTCGTTGGCTTGTGTCTCGATGATGGGCAGGGCGGTCAATGAGCCGGCGCCGTGATCCGCGTCGAGCTTGGCGGCTCTCTCCAGGAGCCGGGAATGGAGATAGAAGACGTCACCAGGGTATGCTTCGCGACCGGCTGGCCGGCGCAGAAGGAGTGATATCTGCCTGTAGGCCCACGCATGTTTCGACAGGTCGTCGTAGATGACCAGAACGTCTCGTCCCGCCTCCATGAAGTGCTCGCCCATGGCGCAGCCGGCGTATGGGGCCAGGTACTGGAGTGCTGCCGAGTCCGATGCGTTGGCGACGACCACGATGGTGTGATCCATGGCCCCGTACTTCTCGAGTACGGCCACGGTCTGGGCCACCTTCGATGACTTCTGGCCGATGGCGACGTAGATGCAGATGAGATCGCCGCCCTTCTGGTTGATGATCGTGTCAATGGCGATGGCCGTCTTGCCTGTGGAGCGGTCGCCGATGATCAGCTCGCGCTGCCCCCTGCCTATGGGAATGATGCTATCGATAGCCTTGATTCCGGTCTGAACGGGCGTGTCCACCGACTGCCTGTGCACGACGTTGGGAGCAACGATCTCGACAGGCCTGGTCTTCTGGTAGGTGATGGTCCCCTTACCGTCTATCGCCTGGCCGAGCGAATCGACGACGCGGCCGATCATGGCCTCCCCCACCGGGACCTCGACGATTCGACCGGTGCACTTGACCTCGTCGCCTTCCTTGATCTTGGAGTAGTCTCCGAGCAGGATGACGCCGACGCTGTCCTCCTCCAGGTTCAGAGCGAGTCCCGTGACGTCATGGGGGAAGTCCAGCAATTCGTTGTACTTGACGCCGGTGAGGCCGTGGATGTGGGCTATGCCGTCGCCGACCTCGACCACGGTTCCCACGTCTACCGCCGTGACCGCAGCGCCGAACTGCTCTATCTGCTGCCTGATGACCTGTGCGATATCTTGGGCCCTTGCCATTTGCCCTACTCCTTCTGCGAAAGCGACTTCATGACGCTGTCGTAGCCAGCTTCCTCCTCAGCATCTCCAGCCTGGCCCTGGTGCTGCCGTCTATCAACCTGTCTCCGATTCGGGCTACGAAGCCGCCGATGATCCCCGGGTCGACCTCTGTAGCCAACAGTATCCGCTTGCCGGTCAGTCTTTCGAGGTGGGCCACCAGCCTACTCTTGCCTTCCTTGTCCAGGTCGACCGCCGTGATGACCCTGGCATGCTCCAGGCCCTGGTGGGCATCGGCCATGCGTTCGTACTCGGTCACCAGAGACTCGAGTATCCCGAGCCGCTGCCTGGAGATGAGCAGGTAGGCGAGGTTGAGGGCATGTTGGCTGGCTCCAGGGAGGCACTTGCGCACCAGGTCAGCCTTGCTGTCGAAAGGCACCTTCGGATTCTCCAGGATTTCCACCAACTGAGGCTCCGCCAGCGCGCTCGCCATGTCCCTGAGCTGGGTCCGCCACTCGTCGATCTTGCCGGTGTCGGCGGCCAGTTGAAACACCGCCTGGGCGTGCCTCTTCGCGGAACTACCTCTGGCCACTAGCTGCCCCTCCCCAGATTGGAGCTTTCCTCGAGCGTCTTCTCGATGATCTCCTTGTGTGCCTCCTTGTCCAAAGCCTTGTCGATGACCTTCTCGGCGGCTTTTATAGCCACGTCTACGAACTCCTGCCGGAGCTGGTCCATAGCCTGCTGGCTCTCGGCCCTGATCTCGGCCTGCGCCCGGGCCACTATGGCCTCGGCATCCTTCCTGGCCTGCTCGCGGGCCTCCTCTTTGAGGCGCTCGCCGATCTGCTCCGCCTGGGCTATGATGTCCTGGCCTTGTTTCCGCGCCTCCGCGATCTGCTCCTGCACCAGCTGCTCCGTCTTGGCCGTCTGCTCCTTGATGAACTCGGCCTGGTCCATGCTGTCCTTGATACGCCGTGATCGCTCCTCCAGCATCTTCGTCAGGGGCTTGTACGCAAAGAACGTGAGAGCGAGAACCAGGACACCGAACACGACGATCTGTCCGAGAAGGCCATGCCAGTTGACCCCCAATTCGTTGGCCGCATCGCAACCTGTGAGCAATAGCGGGAGAGAACCGAGGGTAAGGGCAAGGCCGATAGCCTGCCTCATTGTGGAACTCCCTTCGTCAACCCACTGCGTCTAGTAACGCCACCTAGAGTATACCAAGTAGGAGCCCTGTTACGAATGCATAGATGCCTATGGCCTCAGCAAGGGCGATGCCGAGGATCATGTTGGTCGATATCGGTCCTCTTGCCTCGGGGTTTCGGCCAAGTGCCTGCATAGCCCCGTATCCCAGGATACCGATGCCTATCCCCGGGCCGAATGCGCCGAGGCCCATCGCCAGTCCCGCTCCTATGAACTTGAGTGACTCCAGGTTGTTTACAACTTCAGCGGCTGCTTCTTCCATACTCGTCTTACCCCTTTCCTTAATAGACTCTCAGTGCTCCGTTTCGTGTGGCGCGACTGCCATTGTAGCGAACACCAGTGTCAGCCCGCCGAATATCAGTGCCTGCACGAATCCCAGAAGCAACTCAAGTATGTAGAACACCACGAAGAGGGAACAAAAGGGAATCAGGAAAAGCATCACCATGAGAAGGACCTCACCGGCGGTCATGTTGCCGAAGAGTCGGAAAGTGAAGCTGATGATACGCACGAACTCGCTCAGCCCCTCGAGCGCTCCCACAAACATGTCAATGGCACCGCTCATGATGGCTCCGATTCCCGCTTTGACATGACCTTTCACGAGTTCCTTCAGACCACTTGAGAATTGCTGGAGTCTGACGAACTTGGAGATGTAGTGTCGAGGTCCCACGGCCGTGATGCCCCAGTATTCAACGCAGACGAATGAGACGAGGGCCAACATCAAGGGGACGTTGATGTCCGTGTTGGCACCCCGGAATAGGGCGACTTCCACTATCGGACCGGTGTAATCGCCGAAGAACGAAGTAGCGACAGGCTCTGGGTGAGGTGCCACCCAACCTATGAAGTTGAACACAGGAATCAGACCAAGCCACGCGTTCGTGATGACGAAGAGAAAGATGGTGGCCACGACGGGAAAGAATCTGCGAGTGTTGTCTGGGCCTGCGATCCCTTCCATGAAGTTGAGCAACCACTCGATCACCGACTCGGCCATGTTCTGCAGGCGTCCTGGGACGAGCTTCATTCTGCGAGTAGCCAGTGCGAACAGCGACACGAGGACCACAAGAGTAATGCACGACGCGATCAGGGTGTTGCTGAAGTAGAACGGGCCGAGTGTGAAGAAGGGGTCAGGCGAGTGTCCGCCGTAATTCGGTGAGAGATGAACCTCGGGCTGAGGTACCGGGAAGAACACGGCACCAATGGCGATCAGTGCAACAAAAATAAGGGCCGCCAAGAGCAACTTCGCCTTGAGGCCGAGCTTAGGCAACGCCTATCTTCCCTCCTTGTCGGCTTCTTCCTCCCGGTACGACGTACTGATCAACCGGTATACCCCGATTGATGCCGTGCCGATTCCGATGATCACCCCCAGGACTATGAAGAGCGCCAAGCTGCCATTGAAGTCGAACTGCTGGCCTACCCACCGCCCCCCGAGCACCCCGAAGACTATGCACGCCGCTATGTACCATCCGATCCCTATGAACCTGAGTGCGCCCGCCCACCGATTCCCCATGACCCGCAAACCTGGGGGATTATAGCATACGGCGGGAACGCCGTTCAAGCCTGGTCCGGGTCGTTGCGTCAGCTTGCTGCCACCAAGCGCTGGGAGAGGACGAAAACGCCTGTTGGCAGAAGTGTGCCTGGTGGTAGCTCGTTCAGAGCATGAGCTGGCGGATAACCCTGGGTATGCACTGGCGCGCGATCTCCCGCCTGCTGCCGCCACACAGGATGGCCACGAGGCGTCCCTGGCAGGCCTCGTCGCTTGCGTCCTGAATCGCCCGCGCGATGGCGGGATGGCAGTCGGGGGAGAGGCCCTTGTCGCCGTAGTCGCCGCTGGTCGCATCATAGCCGAACTCCCAGAACACCATCTCCGGCCGGAAGTCGGTCAGGCGCGGCATCAGGGCGTCTCTGAGCCTGGACAGGTACTCGTCGTCGGTCGTGTGATATGGGATAGCGACGTCTACGTTCGTACCATCGTCGTGATTGTGCCAGCAGAGGCAGATGTGCAGGACGTCGCGATCGTTCTCGAAGATGTCCCTCGTGCCGTCGCCGTGATGGCAGTCGGTGTCGATGATGGCGAAGCGTCTTCCGCCGTACGTGCGCCGGAGTTGCTCGATCGCCAGGGCCGCGCCGTTGAAGTGACAGCCGCCCCCGAAGTAGTCGCGGCCCGCGTGGTGATCTCCGGTCCCTGTGAACACAAAGGCGTTGTCTATCTCCCCCTCCCATATCTCCTGGGCCGCTAGAACGGTGCCGCCGGTGGAGTAGAGGGCGGTCTCGTAGTAGAGGTCTCGCTTGACCATGTCGACCATTCTGGGGGTGTGGACAGCGAGCAGCAGGTCCTCCGGCGTTGGGCCTATCTCGTAGAAGGCCTCGTAGAAGCGGGTATTGTCCCGTTCGAGTATGCCCGCGAACTCCTCGGGGAAGTCGTTCAGCCTTTCGCCGATGAGGTAGAGGAAGAATATGCCTGTTGTCTTCACGAGTCGGTTCTCATGTCAATGGGGTATGCTCAGCGTACCCGCATACCCTCTACTTGTTGCTCTTCTTTCGCCGTTTCAGGACAGTATCTTTGTAGATGCGCACCAGGCTGCGTCCGTGCTGGGCTATGCGGTCGCGCCGCCTCTTCCGCTTCTCATCACGGCGCTCCTGCCTGGTGGTAACATCGTTCTGATCGCTGCTCTCGGGCATGTGTGCCTACACCAACTCTTTCCTGAGGTCGATGATCTGGTCCCGGAGCAGCGCCGCCGTCTCGAACTCGAGGTTCTTGGCGGCGGTCTTCATCTGGGACTCCAGGTTCTTGATGAGCCGCGCGATCTCGTCCTTGGGTATGTCGGTGGGGACGGTGTACTCTGCGCGCGTCTCGGCGACCGCCTTCAGTTGGTCTGTAATGCCTTTGATGGCTTTCTTGATACCCTGGGGCGTGATGCCGTGCTCCTGGTTGTATGCCTCCTGTATAGCTCGCCGCCTGTAAGTTTCGTCGATGGCGCGGCGCATCGAGTTCGTCACCTCATCGGCGTACATGATGACATGGCCGTCCACGTGACGGGAGGCCCGGCCAATGGTCTGGATCAGAGCGCCCTCCGACCTGAGGTAGCCCTCCTTGTCCGCGTCGAGGATAGCGACGAGGCTTACCTCGGGGAGGTCGAGCCCTTCCCTCAGCAGGTTGATTCCCACAACGACGTCGTACACCCCCAGCCGCAGGTCACGCAGTATCTCGACCCGTTCGAGCGTATCGACCTCCGAGTGCAGGTAGTGCGTTTTGACGGACATCTCCCTCAGGTAGTCGGCGAGCTGCTCGGCCATTCTCTTGGTCAAGGTGGTCACGAGGGACCGCTCTCCCCGGTCCGTCCTCGCTTTGATCTGGTCCAGGAGGTCGTCTATCTGCCCCTTGGTTGGCTTGACCTCGACGGTGGGGTCGAGGAGGCCGGTGGGGCGCACGACCTGCTCGACGACTTGCTCGCTGTGCTCGTATTCGTAGGGGCCTGGCGTGGCGGAAACGTAGATCACCTGATCGATTCGGTTGTCGAACTCGTCGAAGTCGAGCGGGCGGTTGTCCAGGGCCGACGGGAGCCGGAACCCGTAGTCGACCAATACTTCCTTGCGGGAGCGGTCGCCGTAATACTGGCCCCTGATCTGCGGCAGCGACATGTGTGACTCGTCTATAAACATGAGGAGGTCATCGGGGAAATAGTCGAGCAGCGTGAATGGCGGGCTGCCCGCCGGACGCCGTGCGAGGTGTCGTGAGTAATTCTCCACGGCGTTACAGTAGCCGACCTCGCGGAGCATCTCCAGGTCGTAGTTGGTGCGGCTCTCCAGCCTCTCTGCCTCGAGGGGCCTATCCTGGCTCTTGAACCAGGTGAGCCTCTCCTCGAGCTCAGCCTTGATGTCCTCTATTGCTGCCATCATCTTGTCGTGCGATGTTACGAAGTGCTTCGCCGGGTATACGTCGATGTGCTCCCGCTCGGCGAGCAGCTCGCCGGTAAGCGGGTCTATCTGAATCAGGCGCTCGATCTCGTCGCCCCAGAGCTGGATGCGCAGCGCCAGCTCTTCGTATGCCGGTTGTATCTCGATCGTGTCCCCCCGCACCCGGAACCGTCCCCGGGTGAAGTCGACGTCATTGCGCTCGTACTGCATGTCGACGAGCTGGCGGACGAGGCGGTCGCGGTTTCGCTTCTCCCCCTTTGAGAGGCTCAACACGAAGCTGTAGTACTCTTCCGGGGAGCCGAGGCCGTAGATACAGGAGACGGACGCCACAATGATTACATCGCGTCTGGACATGAGCGAGCGTGTGGCAGCGTGCCTGAGCTTGTCTATCTCGTCGTTGACGTCGGTGTCCTTCTCGATGTAGGTGTCCGTGCGTGGTATGTAGGCCTCGGGCTGGTAGTAGTCGTAGTAGCTGACGAAGTACTCGACGGCGTTGTCGGGGAAGAAGTCGCGGAACTCGGAGCACAGCTGAGCCGCCAGGGTCTTGTTGTGGGCGAGCACCAGCGTGGGACGCCGGGCCTGCTCGATGACGTTGGCCATGGTGTAGGTCTTGCCGCTGCCGGTGACGCCGAGAAGGGTCTGCTTGCGGCAGCCGTTGCGAAGGCCCTCGACCAGCTTGTCGACGGCTTGAGGCTGGTCGCCTGTCAGGCCGAAGTCAGAATGTAGTTCGAATTCCGGCATTGGGTGCGAGATACCTCTCTGATGGTGTCTACCACCGATTGTAAGGCAGGCATTTAGCGAGCGCAATCGGTGTGGAATGGCAGGTTTGTGAAACAAGTGCCGGCGGGCTATTACTCGGTGCGCAGCGCCTCGACCGGGTCCATGCGCGATGCGCGCAACGCCGGATAGAGGCCGGACAGCACGCTGATTGCCAGCGATATGCCGACGGCTATCGCTACCCACTGAATAGGAAGCGCCCCGGGCACGTCAAACATAATCGGTACCAGGGTGTATGTGCCCAAGGCCGCAAGGGCCAAGCCCAGCAAGCCTCCCAGGAGACCAATGAAGCCCGCTTCGAAGAGGAAGGCTATCAGCACTTGTCGGTTCTTCGCGCCCACGGCCTTCATGACGCCGATCTCGCGGGTTCTCTCGGATACGGTTACCAGCATGACGTTGGCTATGCCGATGCCTCCCACGAGCAGGGAGATGCCAGCGATAGCGACCAGCGCCATCTGAATCATGCTGCTGATATCCTCGGATATCTGGAGGACGTCTTCCTGGGTGGTTATGACGTACTCTCTCTGGGCTGTAGGCACGTTCATGGATATCCCCATGAAACCCTCGGACTGCTTATCTTCTTCCTCTGGGTTTCGGTTGGGCTCCACGTGGAGCAGCCTGTCCAGGGTTTCCGTCGCCTCAGCCTCTACCTTATCGATATCTTCGACGTTGGCAGCGAAGAGGGTAATCTCGTCGTAGCCTTCCTCCCCCAGTATGGTGTTCAGCGTTCTGATGGGGATATAGACGATACCGATGTCGACTCCCGTGTCTACCCCCTCCACGATGCCCTTGATTCGAAACCTCTCCGTAACGTCACCTTCGTCGGTCGAGATCGTCAGGTCGAAGTGTGTCATCAGGGCTGGTGTCGAGGACTGCAGCGTGTTATCTGCGATTACCGCATTACGGACGTCCTGGGGGCGGAGCGGCTCGCCGGTAACCATCTCACGGTTTCTGGCATTCAAGTATCCGGGCTCTGCGCCAATGATGAAGACGGTTGCCTCCTCGTCGCCGTATTTGATGGTGCCGAAGGTGGTTCTGCTCGCGGTCGCGTCATCCACGTATGGAAGCTGGCGGACTGAGTCGAAGATGCGGACATCGAGGAGTTCGCTCTCCTGCAGCTTCGGGCCCATGAGTCCCATTGCGGAACCGGGCCTGATGGTAACGAAGTTCGAGCCCAGGGACTGCATCTGCCCCTCGAAGTAGGCCTGGAAGCCCTCGACCATGGCAGCATTGCCGATCACGGCCGTGATGCCTATGAGGATGCCCAGGGTAACCAGAAAGGAGCGGAGTTTGTGGGCGGTGATCGAGTCAACCGCCATGCCGACAAGGCTTACTGGGTCCACCGTCTCCTTCTCCGTAGCAGCCATATGAGGAGCAGGAGGAGGACAACCACCACAGGCGGTACGATGTAGAGGACCGGGTTGGACTCCTCAGGCTCTTCCAGGTGCACTGTGACAACCAGAGGAGACGTCTCCAGCATCTCCCTGCCCACACGATACACTATCTTGAAGCTGAGTTGATCGCCGTCTTGCATGTCTGCCGTTGACAATCGGAAGCTGGCAGGCAGGAAGTCGTCGGGCGACATCCCTCCTATGAAGAACTCATTGGGAGCCATCTCGATATCGTCGAGGGGGATGACCCTCACGGCCTGAACATCCACCGGGAGGTCGTTGGCCACGTGCAGCGTGACGACGATGTCGTCGCCGGCAACGGCCTCGACACGCTCGGCCAGGATGAGTTCCACCGAGGGAGCCTCGAGGACAATGGTGCCAACGTTGAATTCCTGCTCAACGAGCTTGCTCCCGAGTCTGTAGGTCAGCCTGAAGTCGAGAGACTGGGTCCCCAGGCTGGGATCACGTACCTCGAACTGGAGTTCCCTGCCCCTGACCGCACGATCGACGTCTTCCTCTTCCTCCTCGGACGAAGACCCGGTAAGAAGCGACTCCACCTGGAAGACCTCCATCTCCTCCTCAGCGGCTACCTGCCCGCCGAGGTAGTAGCCGCCCGGCTGGACTTTGTCGTTGAGTGCCTTGAGTTCTACCTCGGCTATCTCGGCATCCTCGGCGGCGGCTATGACGATGGAAAGCTCGAGCGTCTCGGGGAGATAGGTTGAAGAGCTGACTGAGCCCAGGTACGCTCTAACGGCAGTGTTGGCGGGGATAACCTGGAAGTCGATGTCAACGGGCGGGGCTGTACCCAGCTCGTGGTCGGCTACCAGCTCGAGGTGGTTCGTGCCGACCTCGTAATCGTCGATGCGCAGTGCTATCTCCTGGGCCTGGTTGGCCTCGAGTGCACCCACTTGGTACAGGATCTGGTTACCGCTTCGAATGCGTGCCCCTGCTACAGTGTCCAATCTAAGGTTCTGTATCTGTAGCTGGGCGACGTAGGGCGTCCCCTCGTAGATCGCCTCGGGTGCGTCCAACAGGCGGAGTGTAATCGATTGGTCCGGTGGCCTGACCTCGAATCTGACGCTCCAGGTAGCTGACTTGCCCTCCTGGTAGTTCGCGACTAGGTCAACCTCGTTGATCCCCATCTCGTAGTTCTTCAGATGGATGGTGACCTCTTGCTGGCCCTCCGGTGGTATGTCGCCCACCGTGCGTTCCTCTTCGCTGGAGGACTGCAATACCACTCCCTTCGCTTGATAGTCCCCCACATTTGATATCCTCACGGTGATAGGGACCCGATCGCCATCGAAGACCAGCGATGGGTAGTCGATGACGTCCAGTTCCAGTGTAGTCGGCTCGGCGACTGCCACCGATGCCGGCAGCAGTAGAGCGGCCAACAGCACGATAGTCAGAACGAACATACTACGTTTCATCATCGACGATCCTCCCATCTCTTATACGAATAGTCCTGTCTGCCCAGCTGGCTATCTCGGGGTCGTGGGTAACTATCACCAGGGTTCGCCCCTGCTGGTTGAGGTCTCGAAGGATGCCCATTATCTCGAGAGAGCTCGTGGTGTCCAGGTTGCCTGTGGGCTCGTCAGCGATGATTATCGTCGGGTCGGCCACGAGAGCCCGGGCTATGGCCACACGCTGCTGCTCTCCGCCGCTCATCTGCGACGGCGTGTGGTTAAGCCGGTGGCCCAGGCCTACGTCTTGCAGCAACTTCGCGGCCTTCCTGGCGCGTTCCGCCCCGGATATACCCTGGAACATCAGGGGTAGCTCTACATTCTTCTGGGCAGTCTTGCGCGGCATGAGATTGAACTTCTGAAAGACGAAGCCGATCTTCTTGGCGCGTATTGCCGCCAGTTGGTCAGGACCCAGCTGGGAAATGTCTACGCCCTCCACAATGATACGCCCGCGCGTGGGGCGCTCGAGGCAGCCGATGACATGCATCAGAGTCGATTTGCCGCTTCCGCTGGGGCCGATTATCGCCACGAAGTCGCCGTGGTTCACCCCCAGGGTGATGCCCCTGAGAACCTCGATCCTTACTTTGCTCCCGTATATCTTCCATACGTCCTGTGCTTCCAGGACGAGTTGTTCGGCCAATTGGCTAACCTCGCTGTGTGTTGGGGCTGTGGCACTAATGAGCGATTCGCATCGGTCACCTCGAGCAACCAACATGCAACCATGTCTACAATGACTGGAGACCGTCTACGTTAATCCTAGTGGTGGCGTGTTAGGATTATGCAAGTATGGAATTAGAAAGCTATAAGAAGCCCTGCCACAGAATGGCGGCCAGTCTCAGGGCGCGCATCGAGCGTTCCTGCTTGTCTAGCAGCGACGACGCCATTATACACCTAAACGAGCGAACGGACGAGCAGGAGGTCAGGTGGTCACCAGCCGAGCCAGTTCCTGATTCCATCAAAGAGACCGGCGCCGGCGAAGGCGAAGGCGAAGGACTTGATCGTCTTGCCTGCCCAACAGAAGAGGAAGAACTTCCATAGTGGATAATGGAGGCTGCCGGCGGCGGTCGTGGCCAGCCTCACGAAGAAGTTGGGTATGGCAGACACGAGGAAGATAGTCGGCCCGCCCCAGCGCCGCATCCAGTTCTGTATCCTGGCGTACCACTTCCATCGCTGTGTAGGAAGCTGCGAGACGCCGCCATAGCCAAGAAGGTAGTATGCTATCTCGCCGATGGGCTCGCCGAATCCCGCCGCGAGGCCTATGAAGATGGGGTTAAGGCCGAGGCCGGCTGCTATGAAGGCGGCCCAGGAACCCGGCAGCGGCCAAACGGGCGCAGCGCTTCCCATGATGCCCATTAGGAATACACCCGTGTAGCCTGCGCTCTTGACGTACTCCTCGGCGTTTGTCGGCTTCTGCACCAGGATCGTGACGAGCAGGATGGTTATGGCCGCAACAGCCAGCAACCCCATGTATGCCATACGCTTCCTGCGGCTGATGGCGGGCGGCTGCGCGGCTGTTTCCGGGCCGTTGGGCAGGTCTGCCTGCGCCTGGCCTTCTTGGAGGGCATCCGGCTTGTCGTAGCTCACGGCTAAGCTAGGGTAAGCTGAGCGGAGCTTCAAGTCAACCCCTTCAGGGTTCGAGGTAAGCACATGCCGGACACCTGACCATTGAACGCTGCTGGCGATGACACTAGATCGGCTCAAGTTGCCTTGGGTATCGACCGCAGCTATAATGCGATACGTGTTGCGAGGTTCAGAGTAAGTGGACTTGGATAGGCTCCTAAGTGGCGTAACTCGGCCGGCCCGGTACACGGGGGGTGAGTGGAATGCCATAGTGAAGGACTGGGACTCGGCTGTCCTGAGAGTGGCCCTGGCCTACCCGGATGTCTACGACGTGGGCATGTGTAACCTCGGACTGGCCATCATCTACGACCTGCTGAACGGCCTGCCGGGCGTTCTTGTTGATCGTGTCTTCTCACCCTGGGCGGACATGGAGAAGCGGCTACGCGACGAGGGGGTGCCCCTCTTCGGTCTTGAGTCGAGGCGAGCCTTGAGCGAGTTCGATGTCGTCGGCTTCTCGCTGGGTTATGAACTGACCTACACCAATGCTCTGAACATGCTCGATCTAGCTGGTATTCCCTTATTGGCGTCTGAGCGTGGCGAGGAGCATCCCCTGGTAATAGCCGGCGGCAGCTGTGCGCTGAATCCTGAGCCGATGGCGGACTTCGTGGACCTGTTCGTGTTGGGGGAGGGTGAGGAGGTTATCCCCGCCTTGGTCGACCTGCTCCAACGGCGGAAGGGTGACGGTATGCTGGGCAAGCGGGACCTGATGCGCGAGGCGGCCAGGATACCGGGTGTGTATGTCCCGTCGCTCTATCGTGTGGAATACAACGATGATGGGACGGTCTCGTCAGTATCGCCGATCGAGGATGGTGTTCCCCTGGTTGTGAATCGGCGTCTGGTCGATGCTTTGCCTCCGGCGGTCACGCGTCCGATAGTGCCGTTCATGGAGGTTGTGCACGATCGTGGAGCAGTTGAGATACAGAGGGGCTGCTCCAAGGGGTGCAGGTTCTGCCAGGCGGGCATGGTGTACCGGCCGGTGAGGGAGCGACCGAAGGATGAGGTCATCAGGGCGGTGGACGAGATCGTGGCCAACTGCGGCTACGAGGAAGTATCGCTACTCTCCCTGAGCACCAGCGATTACAGTCAGATCACCGATGTCGTGAGCGCCCTGTCACGCAAGTACCGTGGGCGGCATCTGACGTTGTCGTTGCCGAGCCTGAGACTGGATAGCTTCTCCGTTGGGTTGGCCAACTCGCTCCAGGAAGGTAAGAAGACAGGCTTCACTTTTGCGCCCGAGGCTGGCACGGAACGCCTGCGTACGGTGATCAACAAGAATGTTGGGGAGGACGAAATACTACGGGCTGTGGAGACAGCGTGGGAGCGAGGCTGGAAGAATATCAAGCTGTATTTCATGCTTGGTCTGCCTACGGAGACATTGGCCGACGTCGAAGGCATCGTGCAACTCGTGCGACGAATCAGGGGTATTGGCAAGGGCAGGTTGAACATCAGGGTGAACCTGTCGACTTTCGTTCCAAAGGCGCACACCCCGTTTCAGTGGTGCGCGCAGGAATCAGAGGACGAGCTGAGCGCGAAGATACAGGTTGTGAGGTCGGGCTTGAAGAAGGCCGGGGTTCCGGTGTCGTGGCATGACCCGAAGGTGAGTGTGCTGGAGGGCGCGCTGTCTCGGGGGGATCGCCGCGTGGGTCGGGCCATTCTGGGTGCGTGGAGGCAGGGTTGCAGATTCGACGCATGGAGCGAGGAGTTCAACTGGAGCAAGTGGGAGGAGGCGTTTACGGAAGCGGGGCTCGATCCACTGTTCTACGCCGCGAAGGAGAGAAGTATCGATGAAGTCCTGCCCTGGGGTCATATTGACCCAGGAGTCGAGCCCTCGTTCTTGAGGGATGAGTACAGGCGGGCCACGATGCAAGAGGAGACCCTCGACTGCCAACTAGGGCCCTGCAACCGGTGTGGCATGCAGCGTGTGAGCGAGACGTGTCGCGCGAGGTGTGCTGATCCGGACAGCGTCGGGAGCGCCGGTTAGGCGCTATGCAATGTACAGGAATCTGCCGGCCTTGAGGGCCAGGGTCGGGATCGGTTCCGTCCTCGGCATGAACACCTTCGAGATCATGAGGGCTGTGGCCACGCCTATCACTATGCCACCGAGGAGATCGAAGGCGAAGTGGATGCCTGCATAGAAGCGGGCGAAGACCCATAGTGTGGCGAGCACGTACATAACTGCTCCTGCCTTTCGGTGCCCCAGGAACACGCCCGTAGCGGCAGCGAAGGCGATTGTCGCCCCGTTGCTGGGAAAGGTGGGATCGTGGGGGTGGTAGAAGACGATGTCTGCCGCCCGCCACGCGGCGGCACTGATCACGGGGTCATCCACGAGGAAGGGGCGGGGCCAGAAGTCGTGCATGTTGACAACACGCACGGTGAGCGTGGAGATGCCGATGGCGACGGAGGCGTTCATTATCGTCTTCTGAAGGCTGGCCCTCTTCTCTGGGTTCGGATGTCCGACCCAGAGAAGAAGCATGACGAGCGCGATGGCTACGGGAATGAAGAAATCGCTGACAAGCAGGCTCATGACGTTGTCCAGCGCAGGGACCTTGCCCACGAAGCCCGTGATCCACAGGGTCCAGCCTGACAGGGGTGGCACTAGACTGTGTCCTCCCGCCGGTGTCTAATGCTGCCAATGATGCCGCCTATTAGAGTGGTATGTTTGAGGGTCTCCATACCCTGGTCCCATTGTCTCAGGCCGCGCGGCCTCCGCGCGGCGAGCGTCGCACCGATCTGAATCAGAGATGCGAGGACGCAGTTCGCGATGTAAGCGGTCACTATCCCCAGCAGGAAGAAGCCAAGCTGCTGTGCGCCTTCGACGTAGTGTTGAAGGTGGTTCCGGTTCGGCTCGCTGAGGAAGAACCATAGGAAAGCCCCGGCTATGATCATGACCCCGAGAAGCAGCCGGAGTGGCCTGTAGGACACGAAGCCGATCCCGCTCAGGCCGGCGATTGTGGAGGACACTTGGTAGACGCCGATCGAGGCTATGAACACCAGCAGATAGTAGTGCAGCGACCACGAAGACGGTGCAACCGGCACGTCAATTGGCAAGGTCTAAAGCTCCTTCTCTCTCCAGGTCCAGTGTATGTTGACGAAGAAATTCCACATCATAGCGGTTGTCAGCTTCTAGCTCTAACCTTCCAAGTCCACATGAAATTCAGGCTGAAATTCCATATCAAGCCCACGAATATGGCAATAGGATAGGCTATCAAATCGTGTACGCCAGCAAACCTCGTTAGAGGTGTGTAGATCGCATAATATATTGCGGTAGCTCCTGCACTGATGAGATTGAACTTCAGTGCACGGACAAGGGCATCCTTGCCCCCTCCCGTGCGTTTGTCTCTGAAAGTCCAGAATTCATTTAGAATGAAGTTGCCTATTATCGAGATCTCAAGAGCGATCGGTATGGCGGCGAGGTCGTACAGGTCGGCTATCCTTGTCAGAAGCCAGAAGCTGCCCATGTTGGTGCCGAAGCCAATCGTGCCAACGACACAGAACTTGAGAAACCTCTGTGCGTCGCCTTCGAGCCATGCCAGTCGCCCCAAGTGAGCCAGGTAGTTCACCTGCTCCTTAAAGGTCAGGTTGCTCTGACCATGCTCCCGACCCTTAAAAGTGAAGGGTACCTCCACCACCTTACCTGCTTTGCCCCTTATCAGCACCTCGAGAAGTATCTTGTAGCCGATCGGTGCCAGGGTTATGCCTTCTATGATGCGCTTCCTGAACAGGAAGAAGCCCGACAGCGGGTCCTTGACGCCCCGTAGAGAGGGTAGAAGGAGTATGGCGGGCAGCTTGGCCCCCCGCGACATGAACTCTCGAAACCAGTTCCAGTCCTCGGTTCCCCCACCCGGCACGTAGCGGCTGGCGATCACGACATCGGCCCCATCACGGGCGGCCTGGAGAAGCGTGGGTATCATCTCCGGTGGATGCTGCAGGTCGGCATCGATAACGCCCAGCAGTTGCCCTGTGGCCTCGGCAAAGCCGGCGACGACGGCTGTGGCCAGCCCTCGTTCCCGTGTGCGCACGACGACCTTGACCGGGTACTTGTTGGAGAGGGACTTCGCAAGGTCGGCTGTGCCGTCGGGGCTGTTGTCATCGACGACAATGATCTCATAGCTGTAGCCGGAGAGCGCCGAGTGGACTCTCTCAACGAGAGCGGTTATGTTCTCGGATTCATTGTAGGTCGGGACGATGAGGGACAGCTCGGGGGCCGAGGTGCTATCGGGCGTCATCCTCTACAACCCGGACTACGCTGAGATGCCATATCACCGCCCTGGAACCGCTCCACACCGGCGAACGGCTTCGAGACCCGTCTAAGAGCGCCGGAGGAATCAGACACTGGCCACCTTGGCGTATACAGGTGTGCACCAATGCAAGTACTTCTTGTTCTTGCCCTGCTCCACGTCGAAGTAGAGTTCCTGCAGCTGGCGCGTCACCTTGCCAACAGTGCCGTCACCGACCGTCCGATGGTCGATCTCGGCAACGGGGGTAACGTGGGCAGCGGTACCCGTGAGGAAACACTCCTCAGCGAGGTACAGCTCGCTCCGATCGACGTGACGCTCGATGGTCTCGATGTCCAACTCGTCCTTCGCCAGTCTGATGATGGTATCTCGCGTTATACCCATCAGTATCCTGTCATAGCTGGCGGGTGTCACGAGCTTGCCATCGATGACGAAGAATATGTTCTCGCCGCTGCCTTCGGAGACATGGCCGTCTGCAGTCAGCATTATGGCCTCATCGTAGCCGTTCTCTACGGCCTCGGTCTTAGCGAGGGCGTTATTGACATAAAGCCCGCATATCTTGCCGCGAGGCGGTATGGTCTGGTCATCAGGCCGCCGCCATGACGACGTGCAGCATCTGATGCCCTTGCTGGTGTCCAGGTAGGGTCCGAAGGTTGTGACGAGGATGCTAAGGTCATCGTCGAGACCGTGGACCCTTACACCGAACATCTCGGAGCTCTTGTAGGCTATGGGGCGCAAGTAGACGTCCTCACGGTAGCCTGACTTCTGGACAAGCTCAACGGTGAGTTCGCAGAGCCGTTCCACGGTAAACGGTATGGCTATGTTGAGCAGCTTGGCGCTGTGCACCAGCCGCTCGTAGTGCTCAGGGCACCGGAAGAGGTAAAGCTCCTGGTTTGCATCGTTCCAATTGGCGCGTATGCCCTCGAAGCAGGCCGTGCCATAGTGGAGGGCATGGGTCATTATGCCGATCTTGGCCTCGCCTAGAGGAACGAACTGGCCCTTGAAGTACGCGTATGGGGGCACCGCGACAGCTCCGTTCGGTGACTGGTGCCTAGTATAACGGTGTGACTCGGCAAAGACAAGCCTCAGGGTGCGCCAGGTTGAATCTGAGCACCTTTGGTGCTAGCATACGGCTAGCCCCGAGATAACCATGTCAGAAAGCAACTCGTATGATGCAGCCGTAGTCGGGGGTGGCCCGATTGGAAGCTACCTGGCGTGCAGGCTGGCAGACCTGGGGTACAAGGTTGTAGTCTTGGAGCGCTCACCAGAGGTGGGCCACGCCGTGTGCTGCACGGGTATTATCGGGAAGGAGTGTTTCGAGCGCTTCGACCTCCCGCGCGAGGCGATTGCATTCTCGGGCAGCAGTTGCACGGTGCACTCGCCTGCCGGCAAGACTATCAGGCTTGTGAAAGACAGCGTACAGGCATACGTTGTCGACCGCCCCACGCTGGACAAGGTGCTCGCGTCGCGCGCCAGCGGTGCGGGGGCCGAGTACCGGCTTTCGACGAAGGTCACAGGGATCAGCGTTCACAGCGATGGCATCAGGGCGGACGTGCAGAGTCAAGGGGAGGCCGGTGTCATCAACGCACGGATGGCCATCATCGGCAACGGGTTTGGCTTCGCGCTGACTCGAAAGAGCGGCCTCGGTCAGGTGGGTGATTATGTGCTCGGTGCTCAGGCCGAGGTGCCGGCCAATGGGACGAGCGAGGTGGAGGTCTACTTCGGCAAGGATGTAGCACCGGGGTTCTTCGCCTGGCTGGTTCCGAGATCCGAGGGCAGGGCGCTCGTGGGTGTCCTGGCTAGGCGGACTCCGGGAGTATATATGAAGAAGCTCCTCGTGAAGCTCGCTGATCAGGGCAAGATAGGTCAGGACGAGGCTACCATTACATACGGCGGAATCCCACTTAGGCCGCTGCCGCGCACTTATGCCGACAGGCTGATTGCGGTGGGGGATGCGGCGGGCCATGTCAAGCCGACCACGGGAGGTGGTATCTACTACGGCCTGCTGGGTGCCGATATCGCGGCGGAATCGATCGATCGAGCCATGCGCGAGGGGGACCTCTCCGCCAGACGCCTGAGGAGATACGAGAAGAGATGGAGAGACCTGCTAGGCAGGGAATTGGACATTGGATACTGGGGACGGAGGCTATACGAAAGGCTGGGCGATAACAGGATCGACCAGATGTTTGACATAATAGCTAGGAACGGCGTACACGATGCGATGCTTCAATCATCGGACTTCTCATTCGACTGGCATGGGACTTCGATCCTGAGGGCGATGAGATACAAGGAGCTGCGTCTTGCCGTCTGGTCGGCGGCGAAGTCCCTGTTGCCGTTCTAGAGTCAGCGCGGCTGCGCGCTTGCTTGAGAGTCTGTGTGGGTCTGAGAGGCCCAGTCCTTATGTGCCGGCGCGCGGCTGGGGGGCTGTGAAGCCCTCTTCTGCTATGATGCGCCCCGTTTGAGTGTGAGCGAGGGACAAGATGTACGACAGGGTTGTCCTAGACAATGGCTTGAGGGTGTTGACGAGCTGTATGCCTCACACGATGTCGGTGTGTGTCTGCGTCTTCATGGGCGTCGGTTCCAGGTATGAGGCTCCCCATCAGGCAGGTGTGTCCCATTTCATCGAGCACCTGTGCTTCAAAGGCACCGAGCGCAGGCCGTCGTCGAAGGAGATCGCGGAGGCCGTCGACAGCGTGGGAGGTGTCCTGAACGGGGGGACTGACAAGGAACTGACAGTATACTGGACGAAAGCGGCGCGGGCGCACCTTGACGTGGTGGTCGATGTCCTCGGGGACATGCTGATGTGTTCGAGGCTCGACCCTGATGATGTCGAGAACGAGCGGCGGGTGATCATAGAGGAATTGAACATGTCTATGGACCACCCCCAGAACCGGGCCGAGATTCTCATAGACGAGGTGCTCTGGCCGGGGCAGGCTCTTGGAAGGGATGTTGCGGGGGACAAGGAGACCGTTGCCATCGTCGACCGGACTTCGATACTGGAGTACCTGGCGAGCCATTACGTTGCCGGCAATGCCGTCATCAGCATTGCCGGCAATATTGACCACGGTGAGGCGCTCGGTTCGGTGGAGCGCGTCTTCGGAGGGTGGTCGGCCGGCGAACGGTGCCACTGGCTCCCCGCCGACAACAGCCAGGAGGCCCCCCGGATCGCTGTCGAACGCAGACAGACGGAGCAAACCCACATGTGTCTCGCGCTTCATGGTCTGCCGGCGATGCACCGGGACCGTTTCGTGCTCGACATATTGAACGTGATACTCGGTGAGGGCATGAGCAGTCGCCTTTTCCTCGAAATGCGTGAGCGTCGCGGACTGGCATACGAGGTACACAGTCATGTGAACTACTTCCACGATTGTGGTTCCGTTACAGTCTACGCTGGTCTTGATCAGCGGAACCTGGAGGCAGGTCTGGAGGCTGTGCTGTGCGAACTGGCGCGACTACGGGATGTTCCTGTGCCGCAAGAGGAGCTGACGAAGGCCAAAGAGATGGGGAAGGGACGTCTCCTGCTTCGGATGGAGGATACCAGGAATGTATCGGGCTGGATTGGCGGACAGGAGTTGCTTACCTTGCGCGTGCGCACGGTCGACGAGGTAGTATCCCTGGTGGACGCAGTCACGTCGGAGGACGTCCAGAGGATCGCCGGAGACCTCGTGCGGCGAAGCCAACTGAATCTCGCGCTGGTGGGGCCTGTGCCAAGTGAGGAGCGTCTGGAACGCTTGCTCACCGTCTAGGGCAGGCTGCTGCAGGGCCAAGCGTTACGGCTGGGGCGGGTGTGGCTCTACCCTGGAGGAATGATCACTTCGACCCCTGCTTCGTTGTCGCTGATATCGAAGCGGGTGACATCCGCCCGGCGATCGAAGTGCAGATTGACCGTATGGTCACCGATGCGAAGGTTCCGCACAGTGGCGTGCTGAATCCAATTGGGGAGACGGGGCGTCAGATACAAGTGCTTGGCAGCGGCGTCTACCTCCAGGCCAAGCATCGACTGGAACAGCAGGATGGCGCTTCCTGCGGCCATGCCGTAGGGATTGCAGGCAACCGGGTACTCAGCAGGCACGGAATGTGCCTCCCTGTTTCTGGGGAAGCCGCAGTAGAGCTCGGGGAGGCGATTGTAGTCGAAGTGCTGGCTGGCCTCGAACAGCTGAGTGGCGATTTCCTCGACCTCCCAATGGTAACCGTGGCGCTTCATGCCTGCGACGATCAGGGAGTTGTCGTGGGGCCAGACGCTGCCGCCCCGATAGCTCATGGCATTGAATCTGTCGTCTCTGCGGCTGACGGTGCATATGCCCCAGCCGCACGCCATGTCTGTACTGCTCAGGCGAGCAACGATGTACCTGGCCTTCTCCTCATCGACAATGCCACAATAGAGGCAGTGACCCGCCTTCGAAGTGACGGTTGACACCCGCTGTCCGCTGGAATCAAGAGCCTCCGCGAGGTAGTGAAGCTTGTCCATCCAGAAATCCCTGTTGAAGCTTTCCTTGAGCGCGCGGGCACGCTCGGCTAGTCCACGGGCAATCGTATCCTCCCCTTTGCTGGCCAGCAGCTCTGACATGTCCATCATTGCCTTGTACGTGTAACCCTGGACTTGCACGAGTTTCAGCGGCTCAGGAACCGTTCCGCCGTCAGGATAAGCAACGATGCCCCGGCTGTCCCTCCATCCGCCGCCCGCTGTCCCCGCTCCTCTGGTGACATACTCCACGTAGTTGTCGCCATCGATGTCGCCATAGCACTGTATCCACTCCAGGGCCGATTTCGCCGCCGGCAGGAGCTCTCTGTAGAGTTCGTCATCGCCCAGCCATTTCATCGTCTCCGCAAACAGTATCAAGAACAAGGGGGTAGCATCTATACTGCCGTAGAAGGCCGAGTGAGGTGTCTCCCCGGTCCATGCGAGTTCACCTCTCCGAATCTCGTGGACTATTTTGCCGGGCTCCTCCTCGTGGAGGGGGTCGGACTTGACACCCTGAGTCTGCGCCAGATAGCGCAACGTGTTGACGGCTATCTGTGGATTGAGCATGAGGGTCTGGAGCGCGGTTACGCAGGCGTTTGGCCCCTTGATACAGGCATACCAGGGGATGCCGGCGACGGGGATAGGGCCGGCGGGGGTGGGGCTCATGAGCATCTGCATATCGAGGACACTTCGCTCCAGCAGCTGGTTGAACAGCTCGTTGTCGGTCTCTATCAGCGTGCATGTCTCGCCCCAATCGTCGTACCGCTGGCAGGATAGAGTCAGTTGCTCGTTGAAGTCTGCAGGACCGGTGTCGACGTCTTCCTCTCGAGCGAAGACACGCAACGTGATGCACAACGGCTCGCGGGCCTGAAGTGTCAGGTTCCACAAGACCTTGGCGGCAGGGGGATGGAACAGCGTGACGCTGGCTACATCGATGGACTCGGGGAGGAACGTTGTTGCTCTCCTGAGTGAGATGGGCGTAGGCTCCTCGATCTTCGCCGAGGTGGGAGGAACATCGAATACCACCTCGGTTGTGCGTGTCACGTCGTCGAGTCCTTCGTACCGCAGGAGCAGTCTGGAGTCCGAGACGTCCGGCTTGTGAAGAGTACCTCGCTTCTCTCTCTCCATGCCTCGGATCTCGAAGATGTCGAGGAAGTCACTTGCAAACGACAGTCCCAGCGACAACGGCACCGGAAAGGGGTTGTAATTGTAGAGAGTGATGCGCTCGTGGAGGCCTCCGCTCAGGAAGCGGCTTCGCTGGATACTAATCGTCCTCGCCAGTGCGCTCGTGCCGTCGGGGAGCTCGAGAGTAGGGTTAGCCAGCTGTTTGTCGCAGACGCAGTTCTGGCGACACGATGAGGCCATGAGTCGCGGCTTCTGGCCGTTCACGGTAAGCTCGAAGATAGATAGATAGCGCGTGTCCCGATAGTATAGGCCGAGCCTGCGCCTGACCTCCGGGATATCTCCCAGCTCGTCGCTGACGATGAACAGGTCGCCTTCCTTGAGTACGCGTGGCTCCACGAATCACCGTTCCATTGCGTTGTGTTGTGTTGGCGACGGCGAAGTCGCCGGGGATAACAGAAAGGAAGCTGCGACTATTGTCGCAGCTTCCTTCATTGACATCAAGTCCAAAAGCCAAGCTATGGCAGCTATCGGTGCGCTAGTACATTCCCTCCATCCCGCCGCCGGGAGGCATGGGTGGCATTTTCTCCTTCTCCGGGATGTCTGTTACCAGTGCCTCGGTGGTGAGCACCATCGCCGCTATGCTGGCGGCATTCTCGATGCCGGCTCGTGTCACCTTGGCAGGATCGATGATGCCGCGTTCCACCATGTCGCCATACTCGTCCTTCTCAGCGTCGTAGCCGATGCCCTTCTTGGCCTTCTTGACGCTCTCGACGGCAACCGATCCCTCTTTACCGGCGTTGGTGGCTATCTGTCGCAGCGGCTCCTGTAGAGCCTTCGTGACTATGCTGACGCCTGTTGCCTCGTCGCCCTTCGCCTTGATCTTCTCGAGGGCGGGCATGGCCGAAATGAGTGCAGTACCGCCGCCCGGTACAATGCCCTCTTCCACTGCGGCGCGCGTCGCTGACAGCGCGTCTTCCACGCGGTGCTTCTTCTCCTTGAGCTCGACCTCGGTGGCAGCGCCAACCTTGATGACGGCCACACCGCCCGCGAGCCTAGCCAGCCTCTCCTGGAGCTTCTCCCTGTCGAAGTCAGACGTTGTCTCGTCGATCTGAGCCCTGATCTGCTTAATCCGCCCCTGGATTGCGTCGTCGGCCCCCTTCCCCTCAATGATCGTTGTGTTGTCCTTATCGGACACGACCTTGCGGGCCCTCCCGAGGTCATCCAGCGTGGCGGAGTCCAGCTTCCTGCCGATGTCCTCGCTGATGACGGTACCACCGGTGAGGATAGCGATATCCTCCAGCATGGCCTTCCGCCTGTCGCCGAAGCCCGGCGCCTTGACAGCGAGACAGTTGATCGTGCCCCTGAGCTTGTTCACCACCAGGGTGGCCAGCGCTTCGCCTTCAACGTCCTCTGCGATAATGAGAAGATTCTTGGATACCTGTAGCAGCTTCTCCAGCATGGGCAGGATGTCAGCAACCGCCGATATCTTCTTGTCGGTGATCAGAACGTATGGGTCCTCAAGAACGGATTCCATGCGCTCGGCGTTCGTTATGAAGTAAGCGCTCGCGTAGCCGCGATCGAACTGCATTCCCTCGACATACTCAGTCTCGAACTTGATCCCCTTGGACTCCTCGACGGTTATCACGCCGTCCTTGCCGACCTTCTCCATCACATCGGCGATCAGGTTACCGATTTCCTTGTCGGCGGCGGAGATCGACGCGACCTGGGCGATCTGCTCCTTGCCCGATACGGGGGTCGATATCTTCTTGATCTCGTCAACCGCAACCTGAACGGCACGCTCGATGCCCCTCTTGAGAGCCATGGGATTCGCGCCGGCGGCCACGTTCTTCATGCCCTCATGAAGCATGGCCTGCGCCAGAACGACGGCCGTGGTGGTGCCGTCGCCTGCGATGTCGTTTGTCTTGGTGGCGACTTCCTTGATCAGTTGAGCGCCTATGTTCTCGTAGGGCTCTTCGAGCTCGATCTCTTTCGCGATGGTGACTCCGTCGTTAGTGATGGTAGGCGGGCCCCACTTCTTGTCCAGCACGACGTTGCGTCCCTTGGGGCCGAGGGTTATCTTGACGGCCTCAGCGAGGGCGTCTATGCCCTTCTTCAGGGACCGCCTTGCGTCCTCGTCATACGATATCTGTTTGGCCATTTCCTCTCCCTTCTCCTTGGTGTGGATAGCGGACGTTCATCTATTTGGCCATCTTGGCCAGGATGTCGCTCTCGCGCAGTATGAGGTACTCCTGGTCACCCTGCTTCCACTCAGTACCCGCGTATTTGGCGTAGATCACCTTGTCGCCCTTCTTGAGCTCCATCTCGATCCTCTTGCCGTCATCCCCGAGCTTGCCAGGTCCAACGGCGACAACCTCGCCCTCCTGCGGCTTCTCCTTGGCGGTGTCAGGCAGGACAATGCCGCCCTTGGTTACCTCTTCTTTCACGAGCGGTTTCACCACCACTCGATCGGCCAAGGGCTTAAGGTTGATTGCCATCTCCAGCCTCCTTCTGCGGTTTTGGCTACCGGGGCCTTACTCGATATTAGCACTCTCTGAGCGAGAGTGCTAATGGCCTCTAACAAGATAACTTAGTCGATTTCCGATGGCAAATCATACTGGATATAAAGAAAGTCATTTACAACCATCTAGACAAATGCAGGGCAGTGTATCTAGGTTTATTGTTTGTTCGTGGTGGGTGTGTACGGTCATGATGGGTTTGTTGCTGGAGGATATGGCGAGGCAATGCAGTACAGTACCACTGTGGTGGGGCCGCTATGTGCTCCTCGAGATGATGCCGTTGTTGATGAGGAATTGGATTATCTCGGCGGCGGCCTGCGCCGGTGGCTTCTTGACAACGCTTGAGCCCTTGTCCTGGACGCCACCAGATGCTATCAGCTTCATTCTCTCGTGCGGCGAGAGGCTGCTGCTTATGGTGGCCGTCTTCTTCAGGCGTGGCTTCGGCTGCGATATTGTGGGTTGACCGAAGGTGGAATCAGGCTCTGCCTCGGCGGTGGCGAAGGAGGCGGCTCCAACAGTCTCGATTTCCTTCTTCTGTCCGGCCAGAATCGTGCGCAGCCTGGGATAGACCGGCTTCGTGAGGACGGTATCGACTGTGAATACGGCCGGGAGCGGTGTCTCGACGATCTCCCTGTCACCAGCCCTGAGGCGTCTGTGGACCACGGCTGAGCTGGTGTCGGCGAAGATATCGATGCGGGTCACAGAGGTGACCAGGGGGAGCCCCAGCAGTTCGGCTATGCCGACTCCAACGTACCCGTTGGCCTGGTCCATGGACTCGCTGCCGCACAGGATGATGTCGTAGGGGAGCCTGGCGATGTAGGCACCGAGGATAGATGCGGTTGAGGTCGGATCGCGGGCGTCGGAACCTTCATCGACGAGGTGTATGGCCCTGTCCGCGCCCATCTTGAGGCACGTTCTGAGCACTTCGTTCGCTCTGGGAGGACCCAATGTAAGCGTGGTTACGTCGCCGCCGTTTTTCTCCCTGATCTTGAGTGCCTCACTGACCGATATCTCATCGATCGGGTCCATGATGTAGTGGACGTTTTCGAGGCACTTGGATACGATGTCGAACTTGACAATCGTCGAATCCGGGACGTGCTTAACGCATACGACTACTTTCATGTCTTCTCTCGGACCGATGAGGTCTTAGTGAGCGACCTCAGCTCGTGGACTTCGCGACGTCGCGCAATTGCTTGGTCAGTTCCGGCACTATCTTCTGCATGTCACCGACTATCATCAGGTCTGCCATCTTCGAGATCGGTGCCTTCTCATCCGTATTGATGACGACCTTGAGTTGAGAGCCCTTGATGCTCAGAGTGTGATGAAACGCACCGGATATTCCGCAGATAAGATACAGCCTGGGGCTTATAGTCTTACCAGTGAGGCCGATCCTTCTCTCATCCGCGATCCACCTCTCGTCCGTAGCGCGCCTGCTTCCGCCGATCGACGCACCAAGGAGGCGGGCGAGCTCTTCGACAGCACCCAGGTTGTCTATATGGCCCATGCCCTTTCCGATACCTATTACGACCTCGGCCTCGCTCACGCACACAGCGCACGGGTCAGCCCTGAGAAAGTCGACGGTCCTGGTCTTCGTCGCCCTCGGTGAGATAGCGATACGCGGCTCGATGGTGCAGGTGGCCGCCGGTGCTTTCGCTTTCTGAACGCTCAGCGTCTGAGTATCGATTGTGGCCACCAGGGGCTTCTTGAGAAGCGGCGCGGTTGAGTGCGCATTGCCGCCGTGGACCGGCCGCCTCACAGTGATCGTTCCGTCGTTGGCGACGTCGATGTCGGTGTAGCGGGCAGCATAAGCGGCCCTGAGTCTCGCAGCCAGTCTGGGCGCCAGATCGGTACCTACGGCTGTGGACGCGAAGAGGACCGTCGCGGGCTCACCGGCCGCAGCCAGCTGCGCCAGGACGTCCGAGTACGTCTCTCCCTTGTAAGCATCGAGATGTGCATCCTGAATAATGAAGGCGTTGTCAGTGCCATAGGGGCCCAACTCGGCGGGGAGGACCTGGAGATCGGCGGCACCGACGAGGATGGCGAACACTTCTCCGCCGAACTTGTCAGCGAGAACCCTGGCCTCACAGGCAAGCTTCAGAGCTGACTCCTCCAGCTTGCCGTCCCTGTGCTCGGCGTAGAACCAGACACTGGTGTGGCTGGGGGCCTCTTGGTCTGCCGGGGAGCCCTCCGGCGCGGGAGCGTGTTCGGAATTGGTGTCTGCCATTCCCTAGCTGTTCCTTGCGATCCTGACCGACAACACGGTGCCCTCAGAGGACATTCATGACAAGACAACAGGGACAACCCGTCAGTACTACATTCTAAACGAATGGCTGGCCAATGTCGATTGTAGCTCCGGGTTGTCCCTGCATCCGTTGAACACGATTCGGGTTACAGCAACCTGCCGATGAAGTGCCCGTCCCGATTGGCATCGCCCATCTGGTGTGGGGAGCGGGCATCGCCTATCTTGTACACTTCCTTGACCTTACCTTTGAGCTCCTTGTACAGACCATCGTTCGGTATCTTCCCGCTGAGAAGCACGACTGTGTCAACATCAGCTATCTCTCTCATCTCCATGGTATGGATGTTGATCACGGTGCAGGTCTTCTCGACGATCATGACCATGAACGTCTGGGCATGGATCCTGACGCCCTTGTTGAGCATCCTCGGCGTGACGTGGAACCAAGTCATGTCCTTGATCATGTCGATCGCGCCGTAGTTGGGGTGCGGACTGATGAGATCGACCTCCAGTCCCTGATCCGCGAGCATCTCGGCGAGGCCTGCGGCGATGACGTCGGCCCTGGTATCGAAGACGAGGGCCTTCTTGCCGAAATCCTTGCCCTCCGCTACACCCGTAACGATCTGATCGGCGGAGTAGACATGGTCCTGCTCCCAGCCCGCGACCTCCATCTGACTGCCGCCGTTGAAGCCGTTGCGCATCCACGCCGCGCCGGTCGCGATCACCACGGCGTCAGGCTTCTGGTCCTGTATCATCTGTGCCGTGGCCTCTGTGCCGGTGACCACCTTGGCGCCCACCTGTGGCAGCTGGATCTTCTGCCATCTGATGAGGCCCCCCATCTCTTCTCTCCCGGGGAGTTGCTCGGCCAGCAGCGCCTGACCGCCGAGTTCGGCGGCCTTCTCGTACAGGGTCACGTCATGTCCCTTCAGGGCGCAGACCCTGGCGCACTCCATGCCCGCCGGTCCTCCACCGACGACCACGACTTTCTTCTTCTCGGGGGCCTGCTTGTAGCTGCCCATGCCCCAGCCCCACTGCTCCATGCCGACGGTCGGATTGGTTACGCACCTTATCGGAGCGCCGTCCATCATGAACTTGATGCAGTTCTGGTTGCACCCCTGGCAGGGGCGTATGTCATCCAGCCGTCCCTCCCTGGCCTTGTTGGGCAGCTCGGGGTCGGCGATGAGCGGCCTGGCCATGGCGACCATGTCGGCCTTGCCCTCGGCCAGTATGCTCTC
>Ga0180433_10000415_pt1 | contig 72832 bp, 69 predicted proteins | sample SS_ome_8_FD_132980 | JGI IMG/M metagenome (GOLD analysis project Ga0180433, IMG submission 132980) | Hypersaline lake sediment archaeal communities from the Salton Sea, California, USA - SS_1_D_1 metaG | ecosystem: Environmental > Aquatic > Non-marine Saline and Alkaline > Hypersaline >...
AAGAAGAACCACCAGCAGAAGAAGAACCACCAGCAGAAGAAGAACCACCAGCAGAAGAAGAACCACCAGCAGAAGAAGAACCACCAGCAGAAGAAGAACCACCAGCAGAAGAAGAACCACCAGAGGAAGAACCTATTTAAGAAGATACCGTCGAATAACCTAGAAGGTTATTGGAATAACAAAAATAATAATTAATTAACTTAAATAAAAAATATGACAAACATATTAAACAATATTATAAAATACCCTATTTATCTTTTAGTTTTTCTTCTACCTTTATTCTTTTTACCTTTTAGTTTTGAGATTTTTGAATTTAATAAACAGTATCTGCTTCTATTTTTAGTTTTAATTTCTTTTTTCTTTTGGTTTGCAAGAATGATTTTTTCAGATAAAGAATTAAGTTTTAGGAAGACACCTTTTAATATTCCGATTTTGGCCTTTTCGTTAGTAGCAATTTTGAGCGCTGTTTTCTCGGTTGACAGAATTTCAAGTATCTTCGGTTATTACGGAAGATTTTCAGACGGATTAATTACTCTATTAGGTTTGGTTATTTTTTATTTTTTGGTTGTAAACAACGCCAAATTAATTAATGTTGAGAAATTAATAAAAACTCTTTTATGGTCCTCTTTGTTTATTATTATAATTAGCTATCTTTCTGTTTTTGGGATTTGGGCTGAAATTAATAGTAAGTTGGCAGGAGGGGCCTTCCTTCAAAGAATGGCAAACGTTTCTTTCAATCCCACCAGTGGAAGCATGGAAGCCCTTGCTGTTTTCCTTTCTACCTTAATGGTTTTTTTGGTTGGGCTAATAATCTTTTCAGATAAACAATTCAACAGGATATTTCTTTGGCTATTGTTTATTTCTTCGTTAATTTTGGTTTTTTTCATCAGCTTTAAACCGATCTGGATTATTTTAGCTTCTTCTTTAATTCTATTTCTATTTTTATCCTTAATTTTAAAGTTAAAAAACAAAAAAAGTTTAGTTTTAATTTTACCGTTGGTAATTATTATTATTTCGTCGGTTTTTATTTTTTATCCCTCTTCAAAGATAATAGAAAAAACAGCCCTGAAAAATCCCCAAAGTATATTGTATCTTGAGGGGCTTGAGAATAAGGAAATCTTCTTGGACCAAAAAATTTCTTGGCACATTGCCAAAGAAACATTAAAATCACGCCCTATTTTTGGATCGGGCATCGGAACTTATTTTTACGATTTCGTTAAATTCAAGCCCTTAGAATATAATGAAAGTTCCTTATGGAGGGTCCGGCTCGACAGGGCGGGAAACAGCATAATAGAGATTGTTGCTACAGCCGGAATTATTGGAGTTATAACTTTTCTCTTGCTTATAGTTTTAATTTTGTTTTTCTTTATCAAAAAAATTGCCGGAATAACGCCCTTAAAAGGCAATGAAAAATTAGCAAAGACAAATACGGTTTCTTTGTTTTTCCTTTTCCTAGCCGTTTTTATTGCTCAATTTGTTTACTATCAAAACATAACCTTGGCTTTTATTTTTTGGTTGTCTTTGGCACTTTTGGTAATTATTTTTTGCCCTCCGGCAACAAGAAAAATTTCCTTAAATAGCTTTTCCGAATCAAAGTTAGTTTTTGTTGTTTTATTAACAATAACGGGGATAATTATAGGAACAATATTCTTTTTGGGCGGAAAGTTTTACTTAGCCGACAATTTCTTTCTCAAGGGTTTTACGAAAAACCAATTAGATCAACTTGAAAATAGAATCTCTGACTTTAATAAAGCGGCAGAACTTAATCCTTATCAAGCTCAATACCGTATTTATTTGTCACAAGCTTACTTAACAAGGGGAATAATTGAATCAAATAAGCCAGCCGATGAACAGAATTCAGTAAAAATTGCTTGTGATGTTTCCCTATCTATAGCTTATGCCAAAGGACAAGAAGTTGAAAAAAATTGTTTGTTTCCCGGGGCTCCTATTGATGAAAAAATAAAAATTAAAGGAGCTACCCAGATTAGTCCAAATCAAGTGGCTTGCTGGGAGAATTTAGGAGTAATTTATCAAAGGCTTCAATCTATTGCCAGTGGGTCTTTAGATTGGGGGATTAAATCTTTCGAAAAAACGATTGAGTTAGAACCAAAAAACCCTGCCCTTCATACCGAATTGGGCAAGCTTTATATTGCCAAAGGCGAGATAAAAAAAGGAAAAGAAGAATTTAAAAAAGCGATAGCTTTAAAATACAATTACGCGGATTCCTATTTGCAGTTGGCCTTATCTTATGAGAAAGAAGAAGACTTAGAGGAAGCAATAAATACTTTGGCAGAATTTAAGAAACTTTTACCAGAAAAAATTGCCGCCGGAAATATATCACTAATAGACATAGAAGCGATTTTCCACTTGGGAAGGATTTATTATAATAATGACCAAATTAACCCTGCTATTGAGGAATTTCAAAATGTTGTATCGTTGGTTCCGAATCACTCAAATGCTCATTACTCGTTGGGAATTGCCTATAGTATTATTGGTGAAAAGGAAAAAGCTATCGAAGAATTTAAAATAGTTTTGGCATTAAATCCTGGAAACAAGGATGTTTTAGAAAAATTAGAAAAATTACAATCAGAATCGGAAGAAGAATAAATAAAGGGTGGGCTTGACAAACAACTTAAAATAGAGTAAATTAGGATTGATACAGATTTTCCGTATATTTTTAATAATATTACCAAATCGTTTGATTTCTTTATTTTTGTAAAAATTAAATAACCACCCAACCCTAAAAAGAACGTTTTTAGGGTCTTTTTAGGGTATTTTTCATTTTTTTCTCAAATTTTTATGTCAGAAACTCGAATTAAAAACTTCGGGAAAGCCAAGGTTTCTCTTCCTTTGCCTTATTTGCTTTCTGTCCAAAAAGAAAGATGGAATGATTTTTGGGAAAGAGACCTTAAAGAACTTCTTCAGGAGGCTTCTCCAATCCGCGACTATACCGGAAAAGAACTGGAACTTTGGTTTTTAAACTATAAATTAGACGAACCAAAATATAAGAATGACTTGGAGGCAAAGAAAAACAACGATTCTTATGAAGCGCCTTTCAGAGTAAGAGTCAAACTGGTAAACTTAAAAACCAAAGAAATAAAAGAACAAGATGTTTTTTTTACCGACTTCCCCTTAATGACCGAAAGGGGAACTTTTATTGTTAATGGAGTAGAAAGAGTTACTATTTCTCAATTAATTCGCTCGCCGGGAGCGTTTTTTACTTCCCAGCAAGTGGCAAAAAGGAATTATTTCGGCGCCAAGATTATTCCCAATAGGGGAGCTTGGCTGGAATTTGAAACCGAAGCGTCCGGTTTTATCGGCGTAAAAATCGACCGAAAAAGAAAAGTAGCCGCTACCACTCTTTTGCGGGCTTTTGGCATTGATAAAGAAAACGCCATTAAAGAACTTTTTCAGGACGTTAACAAGGGCGAGGTAAATTATATTGAGGAAACCTTAAAAAGAGATTCAGCAACAAATCAGGCAGACGCTTTAGTTGAAGTTTACCAAAGGTTAAGGCCCGGCGACATGGTTACACCCGATACCGCCCGCGAGCTTATTGAAAATATGTTTTTTAATTTTGAGAGATACGACTTATCAAAAGTGGGCAGGTGGAAAACATTAGAAAGGCTGCCTGAATTAAAATTTAAGCGATATGATAAATTGAAACAAAAAAAAGATTCCAAAAAAGAGATAAAACAAGAAGAAATTACGGTTTCAGACAGAGTTTTAAAACCAGAAGACATAATAGCTGTAATAAGAGAAATAATCCGTTTGAATAACGACCCCGAAGCCAAACAGGATCAAATTGATCATTTGGGCAACAGAAGGGTTAGAACTTTAAACGAACTTTTGCAAAACAGGTTGAGGGTTGGGTTAATGAGAATGGAAAGAATTATTAAAGACAGAATGTCCACCTTGGATGTTTTTACTTTAACGCCGTCACAATTAATAAATCCCCGCCCTTTCATGGCGGTGGTTAAGGAGTTTTTTACTTCCTCCCAAACATCCCAGTTCATGGACAATGAAAATCCCTTGGCCGAATTAGAGCACAAAAGAAGATTATCCGCTACTGGTCCCGGAGGATTAACAAGAGAAAGGGCTGGTTTCGAGGTAAGAGACGTTCAGCCATCTCACTACGGTAGAATTTGCCCTATTCAAACTCCGGAAGGTCCGAATATCGGTTTGGTTGGCCATATGGCCTCTTTTGCTAAAGTTAATCCTTACGGATTTCTAGAAACTCCTTACTTCAGAGTGGAAAAGGGCAGGGTGACATCGGAAATTAAATACCTTAACGCTTACGAAGAAGAGCAATGCGTTATCGCCTCCGGAACGGTTCAAATTGACGAAAAAGGGAAAATTATCCCCGCCAGAGTAGAGGCGAGAATAAAAGGCGAGCCGGGACTGGCCGAAAAGGATAAGGTTGATTTTATTGACGTTTCTTCTGAGCAATCCGTTTCGGTGGCTACTTCCTGTATTCCGTTTTTACAAAATGATGACGCCAATCGGGCCTTAATGGGTTCTAATATGCAGAGGCAGTCTGTTCCCTTGGTTTTACCTCAGGCCCCTTTGGTTTCGACCGGCGTGGAGGAAAAGATAGCCAGAGATTCGGGTCAGGTGGTAGTTGCAGAAGAGGACGGAGTTGTTAGCGAGGTTGATTCCAGCCACATAAAAACAAGAGGTAGAAATAAAGACGGGATATATAATTTAAAAACATTTATTAAAACAAACCAATATACCTGTTTCCATCAGAAACCGATAGTTAAAAAAGGACAAAAGGTAAAGAAAGGAGATATTTTGGCAGACGGAGGAGCAATTGATAAGGGCAGGTTGGCTTTGGGAAGTAACATTTTAGTGGCTTTTATGTGCTGGCGGGGTTGGAACTTTGAAGACGCCATTATTATTTCGGAAAGGCTGGTAAAAGACGATATTTATACCTCAATTCATATAGAAAGTTTCAATTGTGATGTGAGAGAGACGAAATTAGGTCCGGAAATAACAACTTCGGATATTCCGAACGTTTCTGAAGAAAAACTGAAAGATTTGGACGAAGAAGGAATTATAAGGGTGGGGGCTGAAGTTGGTCCGAATTCTATTTTAGTAGGGAAGATTTCTCCGAAGGGCGAAGCCGATTTAACAGCCGAAGAAAGACTGCTTCGGGCTATATTCGGAGAAAAAGCAAGAGAGGTAAAGGATACTTCTCTTTTGATGGAGCATGGAAAAAGAGGCAGGGTAATCGGTGTAAAAATTTTTTCCCGCGATCTGAGCCAAAAATTAGACGCAGGCGTAATTAAGAGAATAGAAGTTGAGGTGGCTCAGATTAGAAAGATTACAGCCGGCGATAAATTGGCCGGTCGCCACGGTAACAAAGGCGTTGTTTCCAAGATTCTGCCGGTTGAAGAAATGCCTTTTTTAGCAGATGGAACGCCAGTAGACATTATTTTAAATCCCTTAAGCGTTGCTTCTCGAATGAATCTCGGACAGGTTTTAGAAACTCATTTGGCGTTTTGCGCCAAGAAACTTGGATACTCGGCGGTTACCCCTTCTTTGTCCGGAGCCACCGAAGAAGATATAAAAAAAGAGTTGAAATTGGCCGGTCTTTCCGAAGACGGAAAAATTGTTTTATATGACGGAAAGACAGGCCTGCCCTTTCCCGGAAAAGTTTCGGTCGGTTTCATTTATATGATGAAATTGGTCCATATGGTTGAAGATAAAATCCACATGAGAAGCATCGGGCCCTACTCTTTAATTACTCAGCAACCCTTAGGGGGCAAGGCTCAGTTTGGAGGTCAGAGATTCGGAGAAATGGAGGTCTGGGCGCTGGAAGGTTACGGCGCCGCCAATACTCTTCAAGAGATGCTGACTATAAAATCAGACGATGTTCCGGGAAGAGCCACAACTTATGAAGCTATTTTAAAAGGAGAAGAAATTAAAAACCCAAATATTCCCGCTTCATTTAACCTTCTGGTGGCAGAATTAAAATCGCTGGGTTTGAGTGTTGAAATTAAAGAAAAAATAGAGGATATAAAAGAAAAAAGCGAGGAAGAAAAAAAAGAAAAAAATAAAAAAAATGCGAGTAGCTAATTTAGAACAAATAAGAATAAAAGTCGCCTCTCCCGATGAAATTTTGAATTGGTCTCACGGCGAAGTTGTTAAACCCGAAACCATTAATTATCGTACTCAAAGACCGGAAAAAGACGGGCTTTTTTGCGAAAGAATTTTCGGTCCAACCAAGGACTATGAATGTTATTGCGGAAAATACAAAAGAATTCGCTACAAAGGAATAATTTGTGACAGGTGCGGCGTTGAAGTAACCAAAGCCGCTGTCAGAAGAGAAAGAATGGGGCACATAAAACTTGCCAGTCCCTGTTCTCACATTTGGTTTTTAAGAGGAGTTCCCTCGAGAATGGGAATGGTTTTGGATGTACCAATGCAGCATCTGGAGAAGGTGATTTATTTCGCTTCCTATATTGTTACTCAAGTAAACGAAGATGCCAAAAAGAAGGCGTTGGAAGAGGTCGAAAAAGAATATAAATCAAAAGTCAAAAGTTTGAACAGTTTATCGAAAACGGGAAAAGAAAAGAAAGACGAAAAAGAAAAAAAGAAAAAAATAAAAATTACAAAAAAAGAGATAAAAAATAAATTAGCCGAGCTGAAAACATTAAAAGAAAAAGCCGTAGAGGAATTAACTTCTTTGAGTTTGATGAGAATTTTATCCGAGATTGATTATCATCACTTGTCTTTAAAGTACGGCGAAGTTTTCGAAGCGGGGACAGGAGCCGAAGTTCTAAGGAAAATTTTCGAGAAAATTGACCTCAAAAAAGAAACCGCCGAATTGGAAAGAAAACTGGAAAAAGCCCACCTTTTAAACAAAAAGAAAATTTTAGCAAGATTAAGATTATTAAGAGGTATGCAAAAAGCGGGAATTAGGCCAGAATGGATGTTCCTGACGGTTTTGCCCGTCCTACCTCCTGATTTAAGGCCGATGGTTCAGTTGGACGGAGGCCGTTATGCGTCTTCAGACCTGAACGACTTATACCGCCGAGTGATAAACCGAAATAATCGTTTAAATTATCTTTTGGATATTGGCTCCCCGGAAGTTATTGTTAGAAATGAGAAAAGGATGCTTCAGGAAGCAGTAGACGCTTTAATTGACAACGGAATGAGAAAAGGAACAACCACTACTGCCACCACCGGCGGCAGAAGGCTTCTCAAATCTCTGGCAGATATTTTAAAAGGAAAACAGGGAAGATTCAGGCAGAACCTTTTAGGGAAAAGAGTGGATTATTCGGGCAGATCGGTAATTGTGGTCGGTTCGGGATTAAAACTCAACCAGGTTGGAATACCAAAGATAATGGCTCTTGAACTATTCAAGCCGTTTGTAATTAAGAAAATTTTAGACAAGGAATTAAGCTATAATGTTAGAGGAGCGTCAAGATTAATTGACGAACAAACAGACGAGGTTTGGGCTATTTTAGAAGAAGTCGTCAAAGATAAATTACTACTTCTAAATAGAGCTCCTACTTTGCACAGATTGGGAGTTCAGGCGTTCCAGCCGATTTTAATTGAAGGAGAAGCGATTCAAATTCATCCGATGGTTTGTAAGGCGTTTAATGCCGATTTTGACGGTGATCAAATGGCCGTTCATCTTCCTCTTTCTGACCTATCCCAGCAGGAAGCAAGAGAAATTATGCTTTCAACTCATAATTTGCTAAAACCCGCCACCGGCACCCCGGTTGTAACTCTTTATCAGGACATCGGTTTGGGCTGTTATTATTTAACAAAGATTATTGAAGGTGACAAGGGAGAAGGTATGACCTTCAACAGTATTGAGGAAGCTTTGCTGTCTCGTGAGTTTGGCCAAATTAGCCTGAGGGCAAGAATTAAATTAAAAATAAACAATAAACTTTTGGAAACAAGTTTAGGAAGAGCAATTTTTAACGAGGCTCTTCCGTATGATTATCCCTTCCAAAACTCAGAAATAAAAGTAAAAGAATTGGAAAGAATAACGGGAAATATTATTGAAAATTATTCTTCCGAAAAAGTCCAGGAGACCTTGGACAAGATAAAAGAGATAGGCTTTGAATACGCCACTTTTTCCGGCATATCGTGGGGCATAGATGATTTGGTTGTTCCTCCTGAAAAAGAAAAAATTATAAAAGAGGCCGAAAAAGAAGTGGAGCAAGTTGAAGAACATTTTAGGAAAGGTCTTTTATCCAGAGAAGAAAAAGGCATAAAGGTAATAGAGATTTGGAGCAGGGTAAAAACCAAAATTGAAGAATTAGTTTCAAAAACTTTACCCGAAACAGGATCGGTCCATCAAATTGTTTCTTCCGGGGCTAGGGGTTCTTGGTCGCAGCCCGTTCAAATGTGTGGAATGAAGGGTCTGGTAATTAATCCGGCGGGTCAGATTATGGAACTACCGGTAAAAAGCTCTTTTAAGGAAGGTTTTGACGTTTTGGAATATTTTATCTCCACCCATGGAGCCAGAAAAGGAACCGCCGATACCGCTCTCCGGACTTCAACCGCCGGCTATCTTACCCGAAGATTAGTAGATGTTTCCCACGAAGTTATAGTTACCGAAGAGGACTGCAAAGATGACGAAGGAATGACGGTTTGGAGAAAGGACGCCGACGACCTCGGGCAGAACCTCATTTATAAAATCTTGGGGAAAGTAAGTCTGGAGACTGTAAGGGGAATCTGCAAGAAGGGAGAAATTATTGATTTGGAGAAAGCCGAAAAAATTATTAAAAATAATATCGAGAAAATTAAAGTGCGTTCCGTTTTGACTTGTAAGTCAAAAAGAGGAGTATGTCAGAAATGTTACGGATGGGACTTGGGGAAAAATCAATTAGTTAAATTGGGAGAAAGTGTAGGAATAGTAGCGGCTCAAGCAATAGGTGAGCCCGGAACCCAGTTAACCTTAAGAACTTTTCATACGGGCGGAGTTGCCGGAGGGGCAGATATTACTTTGGGCTTGCCAAGGGTTCAAGAGATTTTTGAAGCCAGAATTCCGAGCGGAAAAGCGGAAATACTGCCTGCAGACGGCAAGGTTTTAGAAATAACCCCCGAAAGAACAATTAAAATCAGATTAAAAAAAGCCAATCAGATTGCGGTAAAGAAAAAATCAAAAAAACAAAAATCAGAAATAATCGAATACAAGGCTCCCTTTAAAACTGCGATTTTAGTTTCAGCGGGGCAAAGCGTTAAAAAAGGACAACAGCTTTGGGAGGGGAGTTTAGATTTAAAAGAACTTTTTAAAATATCCGGAACTCAAGAATGCCAGAATTACATTATAAAAGAAATTCAAAAAATTTACGCTTCTCAAGGCGCTTTAATTCACGACAAACATATCGAAGTGATATGCCGGCAGATGTTTTCAAGATTGAGGATTAAGGATCCCGGAGATTCTTTTTTCAGCGTCGGCGAAATTATAGAAAGGTCCCAACTTATAGAGGAAAATTCTCAACTTAAAAAAGAAAAGAAAAAAATAGCAAAAGGAATTCCGATTTTGCTGGGAATTTCTAGAGTTTCCTTAACAACCGACAGTTTCCTTTCGGCCGCTTCTTTTCAGGAAACTTCCCGTGTTTTAATAAGGGCTTCTTTGGAGGGTAAAGCGGATAAACTAAGAGGATTGAAAGAAAATGTAATTATCGGAAAACTGATTCCCGCCGGTACTGGCTTTAATAAATTGAAAGGTGATAAAATAAATTAATGGGAAAAAGAAATAATAAGAATAAAAGATTTAACGAGAGAACGAAAAAGAAGCCAGGCCGTCCACTTTTACCCGAGGAAACCAAAAAATGGATTTTTGGAATAGTAATTTTTATTTTAGCCTTAATTATCGCCTTAAGTTTTTTTGACTTGGCCGGCGTGGCGGGAAAAGCGATAATGAAAGGGTTGGTATGGTTAATCGGCAAATCTGTTTTTGTTACCCCCCTTATTTTAATTTCGGGGGGATTGATATTTTTTAATACCAAATATGATAAATTTTTAGCACCCACCGTTTTGGCGATAATAATATTAATTTTAGGAGTTTCTGTTATTCTGGAAACCTTAAACGGTGACGATAAGAATGGAGGATATGTCGGGTATTTTGTCGCTTGGCCCTTTTTGAAGTTTTTTGGAACATTAGTTACTCGAATTATATTCGGAGGAGTGACTCTTGTCGGTGTTTTAATCTTTTGGCATCTTTTTAAAAAGCCCCATCCAGAAGAGGAACAAAAAAAGCAAAAAACAGAATTGGAAAAAGAGAAAAAACCGTCTCTAATCAATAAAATATTCGCTCCCAAGTTCAAAGTTAAAGAAGTTGAACCTAGAATCAAAGAAACTTCAATAAAAATTGAAGAGCCGGAATTGGAATTGAAAACCCAGGATGTTTCCAAGACGGAAGTTAAAAAAGCATTTACCGGCGAATACAAACTTCCCCCCTTGGAATTATTAGAAAATGAAAAAGGAAAGCCGGCAGCTGGCGATACCGTTACTAACTCAGCCATTATTAAAAAAACTTTAGAAAATTTCGGAATACAGGTGGAGATGTCTGAAATAAATATCGGTCCTACCGTTACCCAATACACTTTAAAGCCGGGTGAGGGAATAAAGCTTTCAAAAATTACCACTCTTTCAAACAATCTTTCTTTGGCTTTGGCGAGCCACCCGCTCAGAATTGAAGCTCCCATTCCCGGAAAATCCTTAGTGGGCATTGAAGTTCCCAATAAAGAAAGGTGTCAGGTTAGATTAAGAGATTTGTTGTCTAATCAAAATTTTCAAAAAATAGGTACAAATTTAACCTTTGTCTTGGGAAAAGATGTTTCAGGAAACCCTCGATATGCCGACCTTTCCCGTATGCCTCATCTTTTGGTAGCGGGTTCCACCGGTACCGGAAAAACTATTTTTTTGAATACTTTAATTTTAAGCTTGCTTTATCAAAATTCACCCGAATTTTTAAGAATTATTTTAATTGATCCCAAAAGAGTTGAGTTTTCCGCCTATCACGATCTCCCTCATCTTTTAGGGCCTGTGATTTTTGATTCCCAAAAAGCGGTTAATGCTTTTAACTGGTTGATTTCGGAAATGGTAAGAAGATTTGATATTTTATCCACCAACGGCTCAAGAGATATTTCAAGTTACAATAATAAGATTTCCAAAGGAGATAACGGGGAGTATTTGCCGTACATTATTTTAATTGTTGATGAATTAGCAGATTTGATGGCGGCCAGAGGCAGAGAGGTCGAAGCCGGAATTGTGAGATTGGCCCAGATGGCAAGGGCGGTTGGTATTCATTTAATATTGGCCACCCAGAGACCTTCAGTAGAAGTGATTACCGGACTAATTAAAGCAAACATTACCTCACGAGTTACTTTTCAGGTTGCTTCCCAGGTTGACTCCCGAACTGTTTTGGATATGGCCGGAGCTGAAAAACTTTTGGGCGCCGGAGACCTGCTTTTTATTTCGGCAGAAGTCGTTAAGCCAAGAAGAATGCAGGCACCCTACGCTTCAGAGAAAGAAGTAAGAAAAGTGGTAAACTGGATAAAAAGCGAAAATTCAGAAATTAAAATACAAGGAGCAAAAGAATTAATTTTTGAAAATCACTTAGCCGAAAGTCTTGAAAAGAGCTTGGAAAAACCGGAAGGAGAATTTGAAGACTTTTCCGGAGAAGAAGATCCTTTATATGAAGAAGCAAAAAGACTGGCAATTGAAGCCAGAAAAGCATCAGCTTCTCTTTTTCAGCGAAGACTGAGAATCGGTTACGCCAGAGCTGCCAGATTAATTGATATATTAGAAGAAAGGGGAGTGGTGGGACCAGGTGAGGGAGCAAAGCCCCGCGAGGTTTATATTAAAAAAGAAAACGAAGAAGGAGATTGGCAGAAAGTTTAAGAAAATAATAAAATAAAATTATGGTAAGGCAAAAAAAACAACAAACTGAAAAGCCTGGCGACCTTCAAGAAACAGTGGATGAAATTAAACAAAGGTTTGGCGAGGGAGCGATATTGAATTTAAAGGAAATTAAACCGGTTAACGTTGATGTAATTCCTACAGGTTCTATTTCTTTAGATTTGGCTTTGGGAGTTGGCGGCGCGCCGCGGGGCAGAGTGATTGAAATTTTTGGCCCGGAATCCAGCGGCAAAACAACTTTGGCCTTGCATATTTTAGCTGAAGCCCAAAAAAAAGGAGGCGTGGCAGCTTTTGTTGACGCCGAGCATGCCTTGGATCCGGATTATGCCAAAAGAATCGGAGTTAAAGTTGAGGATATTTTAATTTCTCAGCCCGATTCAGGCGAGCAGGCGCTCCAAATAGTTGAAACGTTGGTAAAATCTGCCGAGGTTGATGTAATAGTTATAGATTCGGTAGCGGCTTTGGTTCCCAAATCCGAAATAGACGGAGAAATGGGAGAATTCCAAATCGGCTTGCAGGCAAGGTTAATGAGTCAGGCGCTTAGAAAGCTGTCTGGAATTATATCCAAAACAAAGACAGTTGTTATTTTTCTCAATCAGACGAGAATGAAAATCGGAGTGATGTTCGGGAATCCCGAAACAACCCCGGGCGGTTTGGCTCTGAAATTTTATGCTTCCGTAAGAATTGATTTAAGAAGAATCGCCCAAATCAAACAGGGCGACCAAATTACGGGATCTAGAATTAAGGCGAAAATAGTTAAAAATAAAGTTGCCGCTCCCTTTAAAATAGCTGAATTTGATATTTTATATAACGAAGGAATTTCCTATTTAAGCGATATTTTGAATACAGGTATAAAAATGGGCGTAATAAAAAAAGCCGGCAGCTGGCTTCAATTTGAGGATAAAAATTTGGGGCAGGGTTTGGAAGGAAGTAAAAGCTTCTTAAAGGAAAATCCGGAAATAACTAAAAAAATCAAGAAAATTTTATTTGGAAGTGGGAGAGAGTAATCCTAAATAGCGCGCTCTTTTAATTGCCCGACTTAATTTCCTTTGATGACCGGAACATACACCGGTTCTTTTTTTTGGCTTTATTTTTCCCGAAGCCGAAATAAATCTTCTTAAAAGCTGATTATCTTTAAAATCGATTGCCCTTATATTATGTTGGCAGAAATAGCAGTTCATTTATTAAAATGGAATATCTTTTATATCTATTTCTTCCTCTTCAACTATGGGAATGTTTTCCTGAGCGGGCTCCTGGCTTTGCTGTTCGGGCGGCATAAATTTACCTGCCGACCTTGGCCCCAATTGCAGACGTTCGGCAACAATCTCTGTCCTTGATTTTTGATTTCCCGATGAATCCTGCCATCCTCTGGTTTGAAGCCGTCCCTCAATAAGAACCAGCGATCCTTTTGATAAATACTGTGAAACAATATCAGCCAGCCTGCCGAAAGCCACGATATTATGAAATTCTGTTTGTTGTTGTTTTTGTCCCGCTTTGTCGGTAAAAAATCGGTCGGTCGCCATTCCAAAAGAAACAACCGATTTTCCGGACGGCAGTGCTCTGGATTGGGGATCGCGTGTTAAGCGGCCGATTAAAACAACTTTATTTAAATTCATTCTTTTAGTATTTCTTCAAGTTTTTTCTCAATTTCTTTTAACTCGACCTTTTTTTCAGAAGGAGTTTTTTGAGGTTTTTTAACGAGAGGAGCAACTCTTCTGGCTTTTATTTTAGCTTCTTTTTCCGGAAACTTTGTTATTAGCAAATAGCGGAGAATTAACCCTTCTTCTTTTATATTTTTCTCAACAACAGCAATTTTCTCCGGGCTTAGTTGAAATTCCAAAGACGCCAGATACACTTGAATTTTATTTTTGATCGGATAAGCCAACCTTTTTTTTATTAATATCTCTTTTCTTTCATTTAAAAAAGCTCCTTCTTTTTGAAGTAAGGATTTGACTTTCTCCTGAATTTCCTTCGCTTCTTCTTCGGAAATATCGGAAGATATCAAATAAGCGAGTTCGTAATTTTTCATTTGTTTTGCAATTTAAATTATATTTTGAATTCAATAACATCTCCGTTTTCAACCACGTGATCTCTCCCTACTGTTTTAATTTTTCCTTTTTCTCTGGCTTCTTTCCAGCCGCCCGCTTCCACCAGTTCCTGCCAAGGAATGAGGTCTGCTTTGATGAATTTTTCTTCAAAATCAGAATGAACCATTCCACCGGCAGTCGGCGCATTCGAACCTTTTTTCAGGGTCCAAGCGCGTGTCTCTTTTCCGCCGGTAATAGTGTAGAAAGTTATCAAATCAAGAATAGTGTAGCAATTTACGATTAATTGGTCAAGTTTCGATTTTATTCCCAGTTCTTTTATTTCTTCTTCGTTAAGGTTTAAAATTTCTTCTTCATCTTTCAAATTCATTTCCAAATAATTTAGACCGGGGATTCGGCACTGGGTTTTCCCGTCAGTATTAATTATGTAGATAATGGGTTTCTTTGACAAAAGGTTTTCTTCTTCCTTGCTTTGTTTATCTTTCATTTCAAACTCAATTTCTACAGTTTTCATGTCTTCTTTCGGGTTTATATTATCGCCAAAACACTTTAATACTTCCAATATTGCATCGCAGTTTCTGATTTGGGCTAAAAACTGGTTTCCCAAGCCTTCTCCCTGGTGAGCGTTTTTTACGAGTCCCGCAATATCAACAAACTCAATAATAGTGGGAGTGATTTTTTCCGGCTTGATAACTTCTGCGATTTTTTTCAATCTTTCGTCGGGAACCGCCACTATGCCGACATTGGGATCAATGGTGGTAAAGGGATAATCTGCGATATTGACCTCCTTTCTGGTTAAGGCTTTGAATAGAGTAGACTTTCCAACGTTTGGCAAGCCAACAATTCCCACTGAGAAAGACATATATTTATGTTATAATTAAAAAATATGAAAATCAACCCCCACGCCAAACTATCAAATTTTAAAAATTGCACAAAGCGCAGTATAAATTATGGTGTCGGGGTCAACCCCAAAATTTTCAAAGCATACGACATAAGGGGAGTTTATCCCAAAGAAATTAACCAGAACGCAGCCTACTTGATCGGTAGGGCGTTTGTTGATTTCCTCGGCAAAAAAAAATTAAAAGTTGTTGTAGGTCGCGACGCTCGTCTTTCTTCCCCGCTTTTGTATTCTGCCTTGACAAGAGGAATTATTGAGGGAGGAGCGAACGTAGTTGATATCGGTCTTTCCACTACCCCTATGCTTTATTTTGCCGTAGCCAATTTTAAATTCGACGGCGGAATAAATATTACGGCTTCTCATAATTCTTTCCAATACAACGGGTTTAAATTAGTGAGAGAAAAAGCAATTCCTATAAGCGAAATAAGCGGCATAAAAAAAATCAAAGAACTTGCAATAAAGGGCAATTTTAAGAAAAAAGACGAAGGAAATTTGTTTAAAAAAGAAATTTTGAGAGATTATGTTAATTTTAATTTGAGAAATTTTAACTTTAAAAAAAGAGAAAAAATAAAATTAGTGATAGATACCGCAAATTCAGTGTCAGGAATTGTAATCCCCGAAATTTTTAAAAAAATAAATTTTAAAATTCACCACCTTTTTTCCAAATTGGACGGAAATTTTCCAAATCACCCCCCTAACCCCCTTTTAAAAGAGAATTTAAAAAATCTCTGCAGAGAAGTAAAAAACAAGAAAGCCGACCTTGGAGTGGCTTTTGACGGTGACGGGGACAGAATTGTTTTTGTTGACGAAAAAGGAGAAATAGTAGAGGGGGGCTTAATTACGGCTCTGATGTCCTCTTTAGTTTTAAAGGGCAGTTTTGGGAAAAAAATTCTTTATGATGTTCGTTCAAGCAATATAATCAAAGAAACAATAAAGAAAAAAAGAGGAGTACCAATACCGGGAAGGATTGGCCATTCGTTTATTAAAGAAAAAATGAGAAGGGAAAATATTATTTTTGCCGGCGAACTTTCAGGTCATTATTATTCAAAAAACCATTATTTTTGCGAAGCGCCTTTTTTTGTTTTATTTAAAATAATCAAAGAGATTTTGGAAAAAAACAAACCTTTCTCGGAAATAGTTTCTCCCTATAAAAAATATTATCATTCGGGAGAAATAAATTTAAAGATAAAAAATAAAAATAAGGCCTTGAAAGCCTTGGAGAAAAAATTTGAAAAAGGGAAGAAGACCAAAATAGACGGCATAAGAATTGATTTTCAGGAATGGTGGTTTTTAGCAAGACCCTCCAATACCGAGCCCCTTTTAAGACTGGTGATAGAAGCAAAAACAAAGGAGTTAATGGAAAAAAAGAAAAAAGAAATAGTTAAAACAATTAAATAATCCCCATTTTTTTCTTGGTTTCCTGAGTGGTAAACTGCGCGATAGTTCGGGCTTTTTTCGCCCCTTGTTCTAAAATTTCCCTTACATAAACTTCTCGAGAGAGGAATTCTTTCCTTTTTTTGCGGAAGGGTTCCAGAAAATTTATCAAAAGCTCAGCCAAAGACTTCTTTAATTCGGCGTATCCTTTTTCTTTAAATTTCTTTTCAATATCTTTTATTGGTTTTTCTGAAACTAAAGAATAAATAGTCAAAAGGTTTGAAATGCCCGGTTTTAATTTCGGATTATATTTTATTGTTTTACCGGCGTCGGTAACAGATCTCATAATTTTGCTTTTTATTTCCTCCGGTTCGTCAAATAGGCCGATATAACTTTCTGTTTTGTCTGTTTTAGACATTTTCTTTTTAGGGTCCGCCAAGCTCATTATTCTGGCTCCGGTTTTCGGCAGTCTTACTTCTGGAATTTTAAAAGTTTGGCCGAATTTTTGGTTAAATCTTCTGGCAATTGTTCTAGCAAGCTCTACGTGCTGCTTCTGGTCTTCTCCTACTGGAACCACTTCTGTCTGGTATAAAAGAATATCGGCCGCCATTAAAACAGGGTAGTTTAAAAGGCCGGCGTTTTGATTTTCCTTAAATTTTTTAACTTTTTCTTTATACTGGGTCATTCTGGTCAAATCCCCGATAGGGGTGACCGTATTCAAAAACCAGGTTAATTCTGTGTGTTCTTTTACGTCCGACTGGACAAAAATAATAGATTTTTCCGGATCAATGCCGGCCGCCAAGTAAACAATCGCTTTTTCCAGTATAGATTTTTTCAACTCCTTTGGATTATAGGGAGCGGTTAAGGCGTGCAGATCAACAATACAAAAAATACACTCATTTTTTTCTTGGAGTTCCACCCATTGTTTTATGGCACCCAAATAATTTCCTATATGTATGTCGCCGGTTGGCTGAATTCCGCTAAATATTCTCATATTTTTTATGATTCAATAATTACAGGCAGTACAATAGGCCTTCTTTGAGTTTTTGAAAATAAGAACTGGCCTATTTTATTTCTTATTTCATCTTTTACATAGCTCCAATTAACGGCTCCTCCTTTCTCTGATATTCCGTTTATGATTTCAATTGTTTTTTTCCGGGTGCTTGCCAGTAATTCTCTTGATTCTCTAAGGTAAACAAATCCCCTTGATATTATATCAGGAGAACCCTTTACCTTGCCAGTTCTTTTATCCACCGCAGCCACAATTACAAACATTCCGTCTTTGGCTAACATTTGTCTGTCTCGCAAGACAATTTCTCCCACGTCTCCGATGCCCAAACCGTCAACCATAACGTAATTTGAAGGAACTTCTTTTTTCTCGATAAAAATTCTTTGCGAGTTTAAATTGACAATCTGTCCGTTTTCAACAACTACAATATTTTTTTCAGGAAGGCCCATTTCTTTTGCTATTTCGGCGTTGGCAACCAGCATTGAATACTGGCCGTGTATTGGGAGAATAAATTTCGGCCTTGTAATTTTTACCATTTCTTTTAATTCTTCTTTTTGGGCATGGCCCCCGGCGTGAATATCCATCATTTTATAATGGTAAACTTTGGTTCCTTGCCGCAGAATATCGTCTTTAAGGTTCTGAACGGTTCTTTCGTTTCCAGGAACAACCGAAGAAGAAAGAATCACCAGGTCTCCCTTTTTAAAATGGAGAAACTGGTGTTCTTTTTGGGCGATTCTCATTAAAACAGCCGAACCTTCGCCCTGGGCGCCGGTACACAAGACGGTTATTTTGGAATCCGGATAATTTCTTATTTCCCTCGCTTTTATAAGAGTTCTTTTTTTTGTTTTGATATATCCCAAAAGCCTGCAGATTTCGACATTGGTTTTCATCGAGTAGCCCTCTATTACCACTTTTCTTCCGTATTTTTCGGAAAGAGAAATAATCTGTTGAATTCTGTTAATTAAAGAAGCAAAAGTAGCGGCAAAAATTCTTCCTTCGGCTTTTTTAAATATTTCTTCCAGATTATTTTCAATATTTTTTTCGGAAAGAGAATGCCCTTCTTCTTCAGCTCCGGTGGAGTCTAACATTAAAAGCAAAACTCTTCTTCTGCCAAAATATTTCAGTTTTTTAAAGTTGGTCGGCTCGTCGTTTATAGGGCTTGGATCAAATTTAAAATCCGAAGTGTGTAAAATATTTCCTACCGGCGTTTCAATAAATAAGCCCATATTATCTGGAATATTATGGTTGATTTTGAAAAATTCAACCTTAAAAGGACCGAGTTTTATTCTTGAACCGTCTTTTACTTCGTTAATCTTCGGCTTCGGAGAATTGGGAAAATCATCTTGTCTTTTCAGGATTATCCCTTTTGTCAGGGGAGAGGCGAAAAGCTCCAGATCTGGTCTCCAGATTTTTTCAAGCAGATAGGGAACGGCTCCAATATGGTCGTAATGGCCGTGGGTGAAAACCACTCCCAGTATGTTTTTTTGTTTTCCTCTTAAATAATTAATATTTGGAATAATATAGTCGATTCCCGGCATATCCTCGCCTGGCATTCTAAAACCCATATCCACAATTAAAATCTTCCCTTCATATTCCAAAAGAAGCATATTCCGGCCGACTTCTCCCAAGCCACTGAGGGGGATAATTTTAAGAATTTTCGGATGAGAAAATCTCCTCCGGTCAATATTTGATTTTTGAGTTTTTTTCATAGTGCGGACGGTGGGATTTGAACCCACAAGCCTTTAGGGCACAGGCTTCTGAAGCCTGCGTGTTTGCCAGTTTCACCACGTCCGCATTTTATTTCCAAAATTTTTTTAATTCTTTGCCAAATTTAGGATGTTTTAAAGAAAGATAAAAATTAGATTTTAGGTAAGACATTTTATTTCCGCATTCCAGCCATTTTCCTTCAAATTCGCACCCCAAAACCTCTTCTTCTTTTATCTTTTGAGCCAAAACCTCGCCTAAAATTTTTTCACCCCTCTGATTATATTCAGCTTCTTTCAAATAATCAAGTATTTTTGGGGTTAAGATATATCTGCCGACAATTGCCAAGCTGGAAGGGGATTCATTAATTTTGGGCTTCTCTATTATTTTTTTAATCTTATAGATTTTTCTACCGATATTTTCTTTTTGAATCATTCCATAAGAAGGAAAACTTTTTTGGGGAACTTTGGAAAGGGCTATTACTGGTTTCAAGTTTTTTTTAAAAACTTTTTTTAACTGTAAAAGACAGGGAACTCTTGAAATTATTATGTCGTCCGTAAACAAAACGGCAAAATTTTCTCCGCCTATTTCCCTTTCTGCTTTTAAAATCGCGTCGCCGTCTCCTTTAGGGTTTATTTGAAAAACCTGAGAAAATTTTATTTGACGTGATAAAGTTTCTAATTTTTTAATATTTTTAATAAAACTTTCTTTGTGTCTGGATTCTAATATTTTTTTTGATTTTACCTTTTCTTTGAAATAATCCAGAGCCTTTCTTTCTTCAGGCCTGTTTACAAAAATTATTTCTTTTATTCCGGAAGCGGCCGCTTCCTCAACAATATACTGGAGCATGGGAAGGTCAACCAGTGGCCAGAATTCTTTTGGTAATACTTTGCCCAAAGGGAAAAACCTTGTTCCCAGTCCGGCGATCGGAATTACTGCTTTTTTAACTTCTTTTTCAATTTTTCTATTTTGCATGAAGAAAATCCAAACTTTTAGGGATTTTTTTTAAGGGCTTTTGAAATCGTATTTTTGGTATCTTTTCGTAATTTTTATTTTTAACCCAGCCGGCTTTAGTGTAAAAATAACAAGCACCTTGCATTTCCTCTAACTCTTTATAAATATTTTTGTTTTTTTCAGAAACCCAATTTCCTAACTTTAAATTTTTTCTTGAAGGGTTAATCGTAATAACGGCATATTTTGAGGGAATTTTAATCCAATCTCCTTTTTCAGCTATAATCGCCGATAAATCTTGTATAATTTCTCCTTTAGACCTCTGTATTAAAAATATTGCTTTTCCTTCAAGAACGGTATACAGTTCGGGGAAATTTTTTGAATTACGATTTCCTTTAGTTCTGACAAATTCCTTGCCCAGCATTCTGGGAGGGATTATCGTAATGTCGTATCTCAGGCCGTCTTTTTTCTTTAAACCCCTGTACATATAATAAAGCTCAAGGTTTGGAGCCGTTTTCGCCCACTCCCGGTCGTAAAGGACCTTTTTCATATCATTCAAAAATCTGATGTCCGGCCTTTTTGACTTTATTTCCATACCCTTTTTGTTTTAATATACCATTTTTCTATTTCGGAAAATCTTTTTGAAGGATCGGTGATAATTTCAGTCGATACTCCCTTAATTTCTTTGGAAACCAAATAAAGATAATCAGGATTATATAAAAATAGCGCCGGTATGTCTTCAATCAATAGACCTTGAAAAGATTCCAATTTTTCTTTTCTTTCCTCTTTGCCTAAGGTTTGCCTGGCTTCTTCTAATAATTTATCACAATCTTTATTTTCATAATTCGCCAAATTCAAGCCAGGGTCTTTAACTTGAGAGGAGTGCCAAAAAGGATAGGGGTCTGGCGGTATGTCTAAAACTTCTCCAAATAGAAGCATTTCGTAATTTCTTGGTTTGATAATCTCTTTTTCTAAAGTGGCAATACTAAGAGATTGAACTTCAATCTCAATGCCTAAATTTTCCCACTGTTTCTTCAAAATGTTTGCCACTTTTTCCAATACCGGTTGGTTAACCGTGATTAAAGTAAAGGATAGTGAAAAGGTTTCTTCGGGCGGGGGGAGACACACCTCATTCAGTTTAGTCCTGGTGCTTTTAAAAACCTGCCCCGTTCCATTTTCCAAACCGTAAGGAGTTAAAACTTCTTCTTTGTATTTCTCCTGGAATTTAATCACCGCAGCCTTGGTTTTGTTTCCAAAATAACCAGTAATTTCTCCTTCGGGATAAACCTCGGGGTCTTTGGTTAAGCATTTCTGAAGTTCTTTTACTTCTGTTCCTTGGGAGCCGACCTTTAGGTCGCTCTTAAAACTGAAAGCGTTTTCCCTTTTAATTGTTTTTTTTCTGATGCCCGATTCATCGATGACAAATCCGTTTTCTTCCAATATTTTTTTTGCCCCTTCTAAATTAAATTCGTATTTTTCGGAAGGTTCTTCAAATCCGAAAACTTCGGGCAGAATAGGTGAGGAAACAGGATTTCCGTAGCCCGCCAAAACTTCATTTATAATTTCGTTTTTATTTGTTCCGTAATTTAACGCCAACCTTATATTTTTATCAGCCAAAACTTTTGCGTTTCCTTCCGCCAATCCCGTATTGAAGAAAACGGCAAAGTACCTTGGCAAAGAAAGATAATATTCCGAAAACTTTTCTTTGTTAAAAAATTTAAAATTATCAGCAGAAAGAAGGGAAGCCCCCAATATTTGGTTTGATTTTAGTGCGTTTGTTAATTCTTTTTCTGATTTAAAAAAATAAAAAGTTATTTGGGGAATATGAGGCAGATTTCCGTAATAATGAGGATTTTTAATTAATTCCAGAGATCTTATTATGCCTTCGTTATCTTGATGCAGGGTTTTTAATTTGTAGGGACCCGACCCGATTGGATTTTGATTATAGGTGGAAAAGGGGAAGTTTTGCTCCGGCACTTCTTCCCAGACATGCTTTGGCATAATTTTTAAAGTGCATCTCGATAGAAAAATTGCCGAAGGATTATTAAGTTCAAAACGAATTCCTCCTTTTGATAATTTTTCTACTTTAACTCCCAGCCAGTTCATCCTTTCCGGACTTTTAAGAGAGGGATTTTGAATTGTTTCTATTGTAAAAACAACATCATCTGCCGTTAAAGGTTCGCCGTCCGACCATTTAAGGTTGTCTTTGAGGTGAAATTCGTAAACCCTTCCTTCGTCAAAAACCTCGTAGCCTTTGGCAAGGTCGAGAATGACTTCTCCTTTTGCGTTGTATTTCATCAATCCTGAATAAATTAATTCAGTTAAGTCCCTGTCGGCATCGAAAGGGGCAGTATAAACAGGATTGATAAAGCGGGGAAAGCCCACAACGCCTTCTATATAAACGCCTCCTTCTTTGGGCTCAATTGTCGTATTTTCAAAATAAAAACTAAACAAAAGAGAAAGAAAACTGCCCAAAGCCAGAAATATAAAAACAGAGAAAATGATCGTTTCTTTTTTGTTTAAAACCTTAAAAAATTGCCTCCACTGATATTTGGAAGGCCAGTTTTTTAGATGGCCAATCTTCATTGGAGAATAAGATTTAAAAGGGCAAAAACAATAAATAGCCCTCCGCAGACAATAGTTGCCCAAAAGATTTTTTGTTGGATTCCGCGTCTGGTGGTGTAAAAGCCGCCGCCCTCACCCCCAAAAGCCGAACCCAAAGCAGTTCCCCTTTGTTGAAAGAGAATAAAAATTATCAAAAAAACAGAAACGGCAATTTGAATATAAGGTAAATATTCTTTCATATACAAATATAATTATACAATTATTCTTTGATTTCCACCACCTTTCTAGTGGGCTTTCTGTAAACTCCCAGAAACAAGCTTGTGGCCCAGACAATTACCGTGGTCCAAAAGAGTGGGACGATTCCTTGGATTTCCAATTCTCCCGGAAACAAAACATCGGCAACCAACCAGACAATCAGCATATTTATTACAATAGAAAAAAGTCCGAGCGTTAATATTCTCAAGGGTAGGGTAACCAGTCTTAAAAGCGGTTTTAGAAAAAAATTAATCAAGCCCAGAATAGTTCCAGCCAAAAGCAGAGTTTGAATGGTTCCCGTAAAATCCACTCCCGACACAAATTTGGTTGCCAGCCACAAGCTGGCAATACCGGCGATAACGTGAAGAATTAAACGGTCTATATCCATACTATTTAATTATAATAACAAAAAACAGCTTTTTTATCAACTTTCCTGATTTAAACTTATGATAGGATTGAAGATTCTCTTAATTTTCGATGATAAGAAATGGCAAAGCGGTGAGCCTCGTCGCGAAGTTGTAAAATTAAATTAAAAATCTCTCTCGCCAGACTTTTCAGTAAAATCGGCTTTTTTCTTCTTTCTATGAAAAGTTCATTTTTCTTTTTAGCCAGTGCTAAAACTATTATATCTTTGAATTTCAAAGTCAAACAGCTTTTGGCAGCGTTCAATTGTCCCTTCCCTCCGTCAATTAGAATCAACTCCGGATATGTCCACTCGGAATGTTTTAATCTTCTTGATAAAACCTCCTTTATCATGGCCGTATCATTTGGTCCTTTTTTTGTTTTAATTTTAAATTTTCGGTAAGAATTTTTATCCGGCAGGCCGTTTTTGAAAACAACCATTGAACCGGTTGCTTCTTTTCCTTGGATATTTGAAATATCGTACGCCTCAATTCTGCCTATTCTTTTATTGATTTTTAATAATTTTTGCAAAACTTTTTCTGTTCCTTGCCAGTTTATTTCTTTTTTGGGTTGGAATTCAAAAACTTTGGCATAAGCCATAATTTTTTCCAAAGATTTAATTTGGTCTCTTTTTTTTGCCGCCTCTTCAAATTTTTGCTCTTTGGCGGCTTTTTTCATTTCCCTTTTTAAATTTCCTAAAACTCTGCCCTTTTCACCTCTCATCAGTTCAAAAAGGTTTTTTGCGTTTTTCTGGCAGATCTTTTTCATTTTTTCGGCAAAAGAAGGAATTTCTTTTGCCGTATTTGATTTCAACAAACAGGGTGCCGGACACCTGTCAAGCTGATACCAAAGGCAGGGCTTTGCGGGTATTTTTTTACAGCTTCTGAAAGGAAAAATTTTTCTTAAAAATTTTAAAGTCTGCTTTAAGGCTTTTCCGTCAACAAAAGGGCCGATATAATCGGCTTTCTCTTTTAATTTTGGCTGGTGGGTTATAAAAATTTCGGGAAATTTTTCTTTTGTTTTGCCGACATAAAAAAAGTTTTTATCGTCTCGCCAAACAACATTGTATTTTGATTCGTATTTTTTTATTAAATTCGCCTCCAAAATAAAAGCCTCAATCTCGGAATTGGTTTTTATGTATCCGATTTTTGTCGTTCGGTCAACAAATAAACCGTCTTTGTAATTTGCTTTTTGAAGATGGTTTTTAACCCTTTCTCTGATGTTTATTGCCTTGCCGATATATAAAACCTCTTTTTTGTCCGAAAAAGCGTAAACGCCGGTTTCTCTCGGCAGTCGTTCAACCCTTTTTTTCTTTAAAAATTTAAACTTATCCATATATTAAAACTATATTATTTTAAAAAACCTTTCAATTAAAAAGAAAAGCCCCAAAACAAATGAATGTCTCGGGGCCAAAATGGCAGAGGTCAAGAAAGGGTCTGGATAGTTACCTTAATCGTAATTGTTTTCACGTCGTATTCGGTCGGCGGGACTGCGGTAACATAGAGCAAATGTTCACTGTTGCCGAACAAGGTAATTGGATCACCCGATGAATAATTCCAAGGGATTTTAGGGCCAGCATAACCATTTACCTGATTTGTCAATAAAATTTGACGCTTTTCACAAGTAGGCTCCAGTAGGCATTGAAATTTTCTACAAAAAAGACTATAATTAGGGATTATGGAAAATCCCTCAATTAAAATTCGCGGCGCCAGAGTTAACAATCTCAAAAATATAGACTTGGATATTCCCAAAAACAAATTAGTGGTAATTACCGGAATTTCCGGATCTGGCAAATCTTCTTTGGCTTTTGACACCTTGTATGCCGAAGGTCAGAGAAGGTATGTGGAAAGTTTGTCGGCTTACGCCCGCCAGTTTTTAGGAGTAATGGACAAGCCCGATGTTGATAAAATTGAAGGAATAAGCCCGGCAATTTCAATTGACCAAAGAAAAGCCTCTCATAACCCACGCTCCACGGTGGGAACGATTACGGAGATAGCCGATTATCTCCGTCTTTTATATGCCAGAATAGGAGCTCCTCATTGTCCCAAATGCAAAAAGGAAGTTTCCCGTCAGACAGTAGACCAAATTACAGATCAGATTTTAAAACTTCCAAAAGGAAAAGAAATCGCTATTTTGGGCCCGGTGGTCAGGGGTAAAAAAGGGGAGCACGCCGGTATTTTAGAAGAAATTCAAAGAGCGGGTTTTGTCAAGGTAAGAATTGACGGAATTTTCCACCGAATCGAAGAGGTATTGGAAAGGCCGCCCGACAGAAAGAAAAAACACAACATAGAGGTGGTAGTTGACAGGATAATTATTGAGAAAAAAATTGACAAATCCCGACTGGTAGATTCAGTGGAAACGGCGTTGAAACTGGGGAAGGGGATAGTGATTATCTCTCAAAAATCAAAAGATTTATTGTTCAGCGAGCATTTCGCCTGCGAGAAGTGCGGAATTTCTTTGCCGGAACTTGAACCCCGCCTTTTTTCATTCAATTCTCCTTACGGCGCCTGCCCCGAATGCCACGGTTTGGGCGAGAAATTGGAGGTGAATCCCGAATTGGTAATTCCCAACAAAAACCTGACAATAGCCGAGGGCGCGATTTTTCCCTGGGCTCACGCTTCTCACAAAATTGGAAGACAGGGTTATTATTTCTGGAAGTTAAACGAACTGGCGGAAAAACATAAATTTTCTTTGGATGAACCGGTAAAAGACCTGCCAAAAAAAATAGTCAACTTAATTTTATACGGAAACGGAGAATTTGAAGGAGTTATTCCTAATTTGGAAAGAAGGCACCGCGAAACAGATTCAGATTATGCCCGCCAGGAAATTGAGCAATATATGATAGAGAAAAAGTGCGAGGTTTGTCAGGGAAAAAGGTTGAAGCCTGAAGCCTTGGCGGTAACGGTAGGAGGAAAATCAATTGACCAAATCGTGGAAATGCCTATTGTAGAAAACCAGGAATTTTTTAGAAAATTAAAATTAAAAAACAACCAGTTGAAAATCGCCCAGTCAATAGTTAAGGAAATTTTAAACAGGCTTCAATTTCTAATTGATGTTGGCCTGGACTACCTGACTTTAGACAGGAAAGCGGATACTTTGGCTGGTGGGGAAGAGCAAAGAATAAGGTTGGCTACTCAAATCGGTTCAAAATTAACAGGCGTTTTGTATATTTTGGATGAGCCTTCGGTCGGCCTTCATCCGAGAGACCAAAATCGGCTGATAGAAACCTTGAAAAAACTGAGGGACCTGGGAAATTCGGTAATAGTAGTGGAGCACGACCCCCAGACAATAAAAGTTGCAGACTGGATTGTTGATGTAGGGCCGGGAGCGGGAAAACACGGCGGAAAAGTTATTTTTGAAGGTACTCCCCAAAAAATATTAAAATCAAAAAATTTAACCGGCGAATATTTGTCCGGAAAGAAAAAAGTTGAGTTGAAAAATTCAAAACCGAAAAAAGAAAACGCTGCCAAAGGACAAAAATATCTCGCAATTAAAAAAGCGGCAGAGCACAACTTAAAAAACATCAATGTCAAAATTCCTCTGGGGAAATTTGTCTGTCTGACCGGTGTTTCGGGTTCCGGGAAAAGTTCTTTAATGAACGATATCTTGGCCCGGGCTTTAATGAAAAAATTCTACAACTCAAAGGAAGAGCCGGGCGAATATGAAGAAATCTTGGGAATAGAATATTTAAACAAAGCCGTTTTGGTTGACCAGTCGCCGATCGGCAGAACCCCAAGATCAAATCCGGCAACTTATACGGGTGCCTTCTCTTTTATAAGAGATCTCTTTTCCAAAACCAAAGAAGCCAAGATGAGAGGATTTCAGCCCGGCAGATTTTCCTTTAATGTTAAAGGCGGCAGATGCGAAGCCTGCGAGGGGCAGGGTCAGAAAAAAATAGAAATGTATTTTCTGCCGGACATCTATGTCCAATGCCCGGAGTGCAAAGGAAAAAGATTTAACAAAGAAACTTTAAGTGTTGCCTATAAAGGAAAGGATATTTCAGAAGTGCTGGAGATGACGGTTGAGGAGGCTTTAAATTTTTTCAAAAATATTCCGGGTCTTTACCAGAAATTAAAAACCTTAAACGATGTCGGTTTAAACTATATTCACCTTGGCCAGCCGGCTCCTTCTTTGTCGGGAGGCGAAGCCCAAAGAGTAAAATTAGCCACCGAACTTTCAAAAAAGGGGACCGGTAACACCTTTTATATATTGGACGAACCGACCACCGGCCTGCATCCCGACGACATCAAAAAATTATTGTATGTTTTAAAAGAGTTAGTGAACAAAGGAAATACCGTTTTGGTAATTGAGCATAACTTGGATGTTATTAAAAATGCCGACTGGATAATTGATTTGGGGCCGGAAGGCGGCGAAAAAGGGGGGGAGATTGTTTCAGAAGGCGTTCCCAAGGAAATTTGCAAAAACAAAAAAAGCTATACGGGAAAATATTTAAAAACCGTTCTAAGGTCTTGACAAAATCTTTCCAATAATTTATATTTCAAATTAGCACTCAAAGGTCTAAACTGCTAATATTAATTACCAACTAATAATATGAAAATAAAACCAATTTCAGATCACATTCTCATTGAGCCGGTTAAAGAAGAAGAAAAAACAAAAACCGGCATTTTGCTTCCCGATACTGCCGAAAAAGAAAGGCCAGAGCAGGGAAAAGTAATTGCCGTAGGACCCGGCAAAAAAGACAAAACAGGAAAGTTTATTCCCCTGGAAGTAAAAGAAGGAGACAAAGTTTTATTTACCAAATATGGTCCAAGTGAAATTAAGGTCGAAGATAAAGAATATTTAATTGCCAAAGAGGAAGATATATTGGCAATTTTAGAATAAAAAATAATTATGGCAAAACAAATTTTTTATCAAGAATCTGCAAGAAAAAAATTAAAAGCAGGTGCAGATAAACTGGCAAATACCGTAAAAGTTACCCTTGGCCCCAAAGGGCGAAATGTTGTTTTGGACAAAGGCTTTGGTTCCCCGACTATTACTAATGACGGCGTTTCCATCGCCAAAGAAATTGAATTGGAAGACAAGGTTGAAAACTTGGGAGCCGAAATCGTAAAAGAGGTTTCCGAGAAAACAAACGACGCGGCAGGGGACGGAACAACTACTGCCGTAGTTTTGGCTCAGGCGATTATTTCAGAAGGGTTAAAAAATGTGGCAGCCGGTGCCAATCCTTTGGCTTTAAGAAAAGGGATAGAAAAAGGAGTGGAAAAAGTGGTTGAATCTTTAAAGAAAGCTTCGAAACAAATCAACAGTAAAGAAGAAATGACTCAAGTTGCTACAATTTCAGCCGAGGACGAAGAAATCGGAAAATTGATCGCCGAAGTTATGACAGAGGTCGGAAAAGACGGAGTAATTACTGTTGAAGAATCAAAAACTTTCGGCATCCAAAAAGAAATTGTCAAAGGCCTTCAGTTTGATAAAGGATATGTCTCTCCTTATATGATTACCGATGCTGAAAGAATGGAAGCCGTTTACGAAGACCCTTATATTTTAATTACTGACAAAAAGATTTCTTCCATTCAGGAAATTCTTCCTGTTTTGGAAAAAATCGCCCAGACCGGCAAAAAAGAACTGGTTATTATTGCCGATGAAGTTGAAGGCGAAGCCTTGGCAACTTTGGTGGTTAATAAATTAAGAGGAATTTTCAACGCTTTGGCAGTGAAAGCCCCCGGATTTGGGGACAGAAGAAAAGAAATGCTTTCAGATATCGCCGTAGTTACGGGAGCTGAAGTAATTTCAGAGGAAATCGGCTTAAAATTAGAAAACATTGAATTAAAACAATTAGGAACCGCCCGAAAAGTAGTTTCTACCAAAGAAAATACCACTATTATTGAGGGAAAAGGAGAAAAAGAAAAAATTGCAGACAGGGTAAAACAAATTAAAAAAGAACTTGAAACAGCAGATTCGGACTTTGACAAAGAAAAACTGCAGGAAAGATTGGCAAAATTGGCGGGCGGAGTGGCGGTAATCAAAGTGGGAGCGGCTACTGAAGTTGAACAAAAAGCCAAACAGCACAAAACAGAAGACGCTCTTTCTGCTACCAAAGCCGCTGTTGAAGAAGGAATTGTTCCCGGTGGTGGGGTGGCGCTCTTGAGGGCTATTAATTTTTTGGAAGAATTAAAATTGGAAGGAGATGAATTGACCGGAATTAATATTTTAAAAATGGCTTTGGAATCTCCCATTCGTCTAATCGCCCAAAACGCAGGGACTGACGGAGCGGTTGTTTCTCAAAAAGTAAAAGAGGGGAAAGAAGGGTTTGGCTTTAATGCTGCCACAATGGAATATCAGGATTTAATGATAGCCGGCATTGTTGATCCGACCAAAGTAGTCAGGAGTGCCTTGCAAAACGCAGCTTCGGCTGCCGCAATGTTTCTTACTACAGAAGCCGTAGTTTCCGAAAAACCGGAAGAAGATAAGGAAAAAGGAAAAATGCCCGGAATGGGCGGAATGCCCGGAATGGGAATGTAAAACTTGACTTTGAAATCTGACTTTTGAAGACCCCCTTTCAGGGGGTCTTCAATTTGCAAAAATCTAAAATTGATTTAAAATATGATTTAGGGAAACAAAAGGTCGCTTTTGAGATATTTTTATTAAAAAAAATTAAATTATGACGTGGGCGATAATAATAATAGCGGTTGTAATAATTTTTTGGATAATCTTAACTTACAATCGCCTGATTACTCTTCGAAATCGTTCCGAAGAAGCATGGTCTGACATAGATGTTCAGTTGAAAAGAAGATATAACCTAATTCCCAATTTAGTGGAAACGGTTAAAGGATATGCCACTCACGAAAGAGAGCTTTTTGAGAAAATAACCAAAGCCAGGACAATTGCCATGCAGGCTCAAACCATAAAGGAAAAAGGAGACGCGGAAAACGCTCTTTCTTCCACTTTGAAATCACTTTTTGCTGTAGCCGAAAACTACCCCGATTTAAAGGCATCAACTAATTTTTTAGAACTTCAAAGAGAACTCCGCGACACCGAAGATAAAATTCAGGCATCCAGAAGATTTTACAACACCAATGCCAGGGATCTTAATATCAAAATAGAAAGTTTTCCGGCGAATATAATAGCCGGAATGTTTAACTTCAAGAAAAGGGATTTTTTTGAAGTGGAAGGCGAAGCCAGAGAGCCCGTTGCTGTGAAATTTTAAAATTTATATAAATGAATCTTTACACTCAATCTGAATCAAATATTCGGAAGACTTGGTTTTATTTGTTTTTCTTTTTAATTCTGGTAATGGTCCTCGGTTGGGCGATTTCTTGGTATTTGAACAGTTCGATTATTTTATATGTAGCCGTTGCCTTCGCTGTTTTTATGAATTTTTTCGCTTACTGGTTTTCAGACAAAGTTATCCTTCAGATGAATCACGCAAAACTTATTGAAAAAAAAGACAACCCCGAACTATACCGTTTGGTTGAAAACCTCTGCATTACGGCCGGTCTGCCCCTCCCCAAAATTTATATAATAAGCTCAGAACAGCCCAACGCTTTCGCCACCGGCAGAGACGCAAACCACGCCGTGGTGGCTGTAACTACGGGTCTTCTCAACAAACTTGAAAGAGTGGAACTGGAAGGAGTTATTGCTCACGAACTTTCCCATATTGGAAACAAAGATATGCTTTTGCAGACAATTGTAGTTACTCTGGTAGGTTTTATTGTAATACTGGTTGATTTCTTTTTCAGGATTACCTTTTGGGGAGGAGGAAGAAGGGATAGTCGCGGCAGCAGCTGGCTTATTGTAGTGGCTTTGGCTCTGGCGATTTTGGCTCCGATTTTCGCCCAAATGATAAAATTCGCGATTTCCAGAAAAAGGGAATTTTTAGCCGATTCCTCTGGCGCCCTTTTAACAAGATATCCCGAAGGGTTGGCTCGGGCTTTGGAAAAGATTTCAAGCGATCCAAATCCTTTGAAGCAGGCGAATGATTCAACGGCCCACCTTTATATTGCCAGTCCCTTTAGAGGAAAAGAAAAAAAATCATTCTTGCATAAAATGTTTATGACTCATCCGCCGGTGGAAGAAAGAATAAAAGCCTTAAGAGGAATGAAAGTATAATACGGAGAGGTCGCATAGTGGACTAGTGCGCGTGCCTGGAGCGCACGTAGACCTTCACGGGTCTCCAGGGTTCGAATCCCTGCCTCTCCGCCAGAAATTATGATTAAAAATTATGAAAATTACTCTTTGCGGAAGCATTGCTTTTTATAGCGAAATGCTTTCTACAAAAGAAAATTTAGAGAAAATCGGTCATAAAGTAGAATTGCCCCCAAAAGAGGTAAAAGACAAAGAAGGAAACCCCATTTCCGTAGAAGATTATTACCAGATTCGCAAAAATTCAAAAGAAGACGACCGTTGGGTTTGGGACAGAAAAAAAGAGGCTATGCTTGAACATTTTGATAAAATAAAATGGGCGGACGCCATTCTGGTTTTAAATTACGATAAAAAAAATATAAGGGGGTATATTGGCAGTAATACTTTAATAGAGATGGGACTTGCTCTTTTCCTGAATAAAAAAATCTACCTTTTAAATTCTGTTCCCGATTTACCATACAAAGAAGAGATATTGGGAGTAAGGCCCGTAATTATTCACGGAAATTTAAATAAAATAAGATAATAGATGATTAAAAAAAACATTGAAGTTGAAATTCGGAGTTTCCTTACCAAAAAACAATACGAGAATTTTTTAAAATATTTCAAAAAGAAAGGAAAATTTTTAGAAAAAGAAAATCAGATCACATATTATTTTTCCAGTCCCAAAGATTTAAGGATTCAAAAAACGGATAAAGTTTCAAAACTTTGGCTGAAAAGCGGAAAAATCCACCAGAAATTCAGGGAAGATATAGTCGTGGAGTGTGGCAAAAAAGATTTTAAGAAATTGGAAAAACTGCTTCAAAACCTCGGTTTTAAAGTAAAAATTAAATGGTTTAGGAAGAGAAATAATTTTTTATGGAAAGGAATAAAGGTTTCGGTGGATTTTACCAAGGGCTACGGATATATAATTGAATTGGAGAAAATAACAAAAGAAAAAGGCAAAGAGAAAGTTTTCCAATATCTTGCCGGGAAACTAAAGGGGCTGGGAATAAAACCTACATCCAAAAAAAAGTTTGATAAAAAATTTAACTATTACAGAAATAACTGGAAAAAATTAATTTAATGCCAGAAGACCCAAAAAGAGAACTTCATAGAATAGCCCCAACCGCCATTATCCACAAGGGCGGGAAATTTTTAATTTTACAGAGAGCCCCACACAAAAAAATGTTCCCTAGAAGATGGACGGTGCCGGGGGGTGGTTTAAGCATGGACGATTACATAAACACTCCCAAAAGCACGCCCGATGCCTGGTATTACTCCATAGAAAACTGCTTAAAAAGAGAAATAAAAGAAGAGTCGGGGCTGGAAGTAGACAAATTAAAATACCTTGTTGATTTAACTTTTGTCCGTTCAGATAATATTCCGGTCGTAACTTTGAGTTATTACTGTGGCTGGAAATCAGGCGATGTAAAACTGGACGAGGACAGCACCGATTACAGGTGGGTTTCCGCCAAAGAGGCGGAAAACTACGATTTAATTGAAGGAATTTTAGAAGAGATTAAAATGGTAGACGATATTTTAAAAGGTAAAAATCCGGACGAAGTTGAATTTAAAACAAGTTAATATTAATAAATAATAATTAAAAAATATGGATTTCCAAAATATTATCCAAACTATTATGCCTTGGTTTCTGTCGGGCGGTCTCAAAATTATCTTTATTTTAGTCGGCGCTTCTTTGGTGAACAGATTTGGCAAAAGGCTGATTGAAAAAACAATAAGAAAGGCAATCGTTCACGAAGACAGGGAGGCTGAATTAAAAAGAGAAAACACCCTAATCGGAATTTTCGGCGGCGCTTTAAAAGTAATTGTTTGGATTGTGGCCGTAATGATGGTTCTTTCCGAACTAAATGTTGATATCGGGCCGGTAATAGCAGGGGCGGGAATTTTAGGAGTGGCTTTGGGTTTTGGCGCCCAGTGGATGATAAAAGATTTTCTGGCAGGTCTTTTCATAATTTTGGAAAACCAATACCGGATTGGAGATGTGGTTTGTTTGGATGACGTTTGTGGTGGAGTGGAAGAGATTACTCTAAGAAAGACAGTGTTAAGAGATTTGGACGGAAAAGTTTATCATATCCCCAACGGAGCCTTTAAAATGGCTTCCAATTTCACCAAAGGTTATTCCCGGGCCCATATGAATATTTCCGTTGCCTACAAAGAGAATCTGGACAAGGTAATGGAGTTGATAAATAAAGTTGGGCAGGATATGACAAAAGATGTGCCTTGGAAAGATTATATCAAAAAACCCATTCAGGTTTTGGGTCCCGGCCCTGACAAATTCGGCGATTCGGGAATTGAAATAAAAGTTCTGGGAGAAACAAAACCCTTGAAGCAGTGGGACACTTTGAAAGAATTCAGGAGAAGATTAAAAATCGTCTTTGACAAAGAAGGAGTTGAAATTCCATTTCCTCAAATGACAATTTGGAAACGCGACAAATAAAAATATGATATCCAATCCAATTGATGAAATTAAAAATCGGTTGGATATAGTTGAAGTTATAGGTTCCTATATCAAACTCCAGAAAGCAGGTGCTAACCTTAGAGCAGTTTGCCCTTTTCATTCGGAAAAAAAACCTTCTTTTTTTATATCTCCGGCTCGCCAAATTTGGCACTGTTTTGGCTGCGGGAAGGGTGGCGATATTTTCGGTTTTGTAAAAGAAATAGAGGGGGTTGAGTTTGGCGACGCTTTGCGGATTTTAGCCCAAAGAGCCGGAGTAGAACTGAAAAGACAATCTCCGGAATTGAGAACCCAGAGAGAAAGATTGTATGAGATTTTGGAAATGGCTTGCCAATTTTTTGAAAAGCAATTGGAAGGCGGAAAAACCGGCCAAGAGGCCAAAAAATATCTTTTGGACAGAGGGATATCTGAAGAAAGTTTAAAAAAATGGCGGGTAGGATACGCTCCAGATGTCTGGCAGGGACTATCCGATTTTTTAACTTCCAGAGGATATCAGAAGGAAGAAATAAAAAGAGCCGGTTTGGGATTAACTTCCGAAAAAGGTTCTTTTTACGACAGGTTCCGGGGCAGAATTATTTTCCCAGTTTTTGATTTAAATTCTCAAGTAATCGGATTTGGAGGAAGAGTTTTCAAAGAAAAAGACAAAGCGGAAGTGGCAAAATACGTAAACACTCCTCAGACTATTGTTTACGATAAAAGCCGGACTTTGTACGGTTTGGACAGGGCAAAAGTGGAAATCAGAAAGAAAAACTTTTGCGTTTTGGTTGAAGGGTATATAGATTTAATTATGGCTTTTCAGGCAGGCTTTGAAAATGTTGTAGCCACTTCGGGAACAGCCCTAACTCCCTTTCAATTGAGGATTTTAAAGCGTTATTCGGAAAATTTAATTACTGCTTTTGATATGGATGTGGCGGGCGATACTGCAACCAAAAGAGGAATTGATTTAGCTCAAGTTCAGGGATTTAACGTAAAAATAGCCGTTTTGCCGGAAGGAATGGACCCCGCCGATCTTATTCAAAAAAATTCAAAGGCTTGGGAAGAAAAAATAAAAAACGCCAAATCAATAATGGATTTTTATTTTGAAAGCACTCTTTCCAAGCTTGATAAAGCCACGCCCGAGGGTAAGGGGGAAATTTCAAAAGTTTTGCTACCCGTTATAAAAAGAATTCCAAATAGAATAGTTCAGTCCCACTGGACAAACAAATTAGCAAAGGAGCTGGAAACAAAAGAAGAAAAAATAGAAGAGGAATTAAAAAAAGTTAAGTTCGACGGATACTCTAAGGTCTACGGAATAGAGCCGGAAGAAATGAAAAATCTTCCCGTGAAATCAAGAAAAGAATTAATAGAGGAGAGACTGGTCATTTTATTTTTAAAGTCCCCGAAATGTTTAGAGAATATTGAAGAAAAACATATAGTAGAAATTTGTTCGCCACCAATTAAAGAAATTTTGAATAATTTGAAAAAAAATCCAAATTGTAATTTTCAAAAATTTCCTCCCGAAATTAAAAATTTATTTAATTCACTTTCTTTAAAATCTGAAATAGAGGAAATTGAAGAAAAAAATATATCTCCTGAAATAGAGTACTGCCTTAGAGAAGTTCAAATTATAGAAAATAAAAATAAATTAAACGAAATATCAAAAGATATTAAAAAAGCCGAAGAGGAAAAAGATTCAAAAAAAATAGAAGAATTAACCAAACAATTTAATTCTTTAATAAAAAGCAATGAAGAGAAAAAAGCCAAAAAAGAAGACTAAAAAAGTTCAGAAAAAGAAAAAAAAATTCAAAAGGCCTAAAAAGAATTTAAAGGAAAGAAAAAAAAGGCGCAAAAAAAAGAAAATTTTTTTGGGTCGTCCAAAAAAAGTTTTCAAAGGCGAGAAACTGCAGGAATTAATAGAAAAGGGAAGAAAGCGAGGTTTTATTACTTTTTCGGAAATCCTATATTTTTTTCCTAATATTGAAAAAGATATAAGCGGTTTGGAAAGTCTTTATGACAACCTTGAAAAAGAAGGAATTGAAATTAAGGAATCCAAGGAGTTCTTAACCCCGATAGAAGAAGTTAAAAAAACAACAAGAGCCGGAGAGGCAAGAATAGATCCTATTCAGATGTATTTGAAGGAAATCGGAGCTTTATCTTTTGTGACAGCTGCAGAAGAAAAAGAGCTGGCAAAAAAAATCGAAAAAGGAGAAGAAGAAGCAAAGAAAAAACTGGCGAAAGCCAATTTAAGATTAGTAGTTTCAATAGCCAAAAGATATGTTGGCAGATCTCCCAATCTGACTCTCCTTGATTTGATTCAAGAGGGCAATCTTGGACTTTTCAGAGCGGTTGAAAAATTTGATTGGAGAAAAGGCTATAAATTTTCAACTTATGCCACCTGGTGGATAAGACAGGCGATTACTCGGGCATTGGCAGACCAGGCGAGAACTATAAGGATTCCCGTTCACATGGTGGAAACAATTTCAAAATATACCCAGACCAGAAGGCGCCTTTTGCAGGATTTGGGCAGAGAGCCCGTGCCCGAAGAAATAGCGGCTGAAATGGGAATTGAGGTAAGTAAGGTTCATCACATTATGAAAATATCACAGGAAACCATCTCTTTGGAGACGCCGGTCGGCGATGATGAGGAAGATTCAATTTTGGCAGAGTTTATTGAAGATGAAAAAACAACCCCGCCTTCTTTGGATGCAGCCAGAACTTTGCTTCGGGAAAGATTGAAGGAAATTTTAAATGATTTAACTCCAAGAGAACAAAAGATTTTATCTATGAGGTTTGGCTTGGAAGACGGAGTTACTCATACTCTTGAAGAAGTAGGAAAAGAATTCGGTGTTACCAGAGAGAGAATTCGTCAAATTGAAGCCAAGGGACTGGAAAAAGTCAGAGACCACCGTTCGCTAAAGAAATTGAAAGAATATTGAAAAAATTGTATAATATATCACATTCCGGAGTAGCTCAATGGTAGAGCAACTGACTGTTAATCAGTGGGTTGTAGGTTCGAGTCCTACCTCCGGAGCAACATAGGACTTTTTGAGTAAAGTTTGGCAAATTCCCGTTCATTTCGGGCATTTTTAGAGGTTCGAACCTTAGCGTGGATTGCTTTTACCTCTTTTGCCGCTTCTCCGATGAGGATAAGCGGTTTTTGTATTAAAATCTGAAGTTTTCGGTCTTTTAAGAGGAGGTTCGAACCTAAGTTTGAAAGTATCTGTTTTTGCTTCTCTGGGTTATCAATTTCAAACTCTTTTCTGGCATCTCTGGCAAAGGCAAACACTGCTTCTGCTTTTTCCATCCATTTGTTTACTCTATTGTCAGTATCGTTTAATAATTCTTGAAAGCGAGCTTTCTCTTTAGCAAGAAAAGCCATCTTTCTTTTATAATTGTCCTCATCTAATTCTCCCTTTGCTCGCATGCTTATGACCCCGTCTATTTCTTTTAAGCAGTTATTGTAAGCTTTTTGCTGATTGCTTAAGATTTTGTTTCTGTCCTTAATTTCTTTTCCTGCTTCTAACTGGAGCTGTTTCATCGCCCAGTCGTGAAATTCAAGGGGAATTTCTATTTTATTGAGTATTTCCAGTATTTGTTTCTTTAATTCTTTTTTTCTGATGTATTTTTGGCGACAGGGACCTTTCCTTCTGGTGCAGTGATAATAGGTATAGTGATGAACATTGCCATTTTTCTGTGTTTTAATTCTTTCCTCTGCTGTAATCATTGCTCCGCACTCTCCACAGCGAATCAGTCCAGTAAAGGCAAATTCGTGCTTTCTGAGACGGGCTTTCTCTTTTCTGCCAAGTAATACTTGAATCTTTTCGTATTCTTCTTTAGTGATCATTGGCTCGTGTTTACCCTTATACCAATTGCCACTGCCCTTTGGATATTCAAACTCTCCATAATAAAATGGGTCATTAAAAATTCGGTAAATAGTTCCTCGAGCTATTTTTCCTCCTTTTCTGTTTCGCAGACCCCATTTATTTGTTGCTATTTCTAATATCCTTGGCGGTAGGTAGTTCCCCGTTAACATTAAATCAAACATTTTCTTTGTTAAATCAAAGCGTTCTTGGTCTTTAATGATTTCCTTTCTACCTTTCTGTTTTAGGGGATTGTGTATGTAGCCGAGAGTAGCAAAAGTAGGATACCAGCCTCTTTCTGCTTTTTGTCGCAATCCTCTTTTGGTGTCTTGGCTTAAATCCCTGATAAACTGATTAGCCATTCCAAACTCTACGCTTATCATTAGCACATTGTCAGTGGGGTAGTAGCTTCTTCCGTATGTTTGGATGTGTTTTATGGTTTCTTGTTGAAGCATCCACATAATCTCCCCGCCATCTATTGGATTTCTGGCTAATCTGTTTAGTTTCCAGCAAATAATTCCTTGTGCTTCTCCTTTATGGATTCTCGCTATCATCTCAGTAAAGATAGGTCTGCCTGGTGCTTTTGCAGATTGAGATTCAGAGAGAATATCTACAATTTTTAACCCTTCTTTTTTAGCCATCTTGGTTAACTCATCAATCTGGGATTCAATAGAAGCCACCTGACGATCTTCAGATTCCGATGATTTTCTCGCATAAAGGAAGTATGTGGTTTTTTCTTTGTTTGATTGTTGCTTCATCTTAATTTTTATTTTAGCCCGTCTTCAACACGAAGTATGTCCGAACAAAAAGACAAGTCAAGCGAATATTTATTTTTCATTCTCTACTCGAATTCTGCCCCAGTTTCACCCCAGTTTCACCCCAATTTCACCAAAGTTTCACCGAGACCTTGCCGTAATCATTTTTCTTGAATTCTGCCCCCATTTCACCCGCACCTTGCCATCATAGTCCTTTCCAAATCTTAAACGTCTTTCTTATTTGCTACGGGGTCGCCATTCTTTGTTTCTGCACATTAAATAAAACTTAATTGCCCAACCTTCACCATCAGATATTGCTTCACGCAACTTGTCTTCGACAAAAGCAATGCCCATTTCTCTTATGATTCCATCGGCTTTTTTAGCAAATTCTTTATCTTCTGATCGGTGATGATAATAAGTCCAACGGCTAATCCCTACTTTTCTGCAGGTTGCTCCAATTAAACCGATCATCTCCTCGAGAACTTTTAAAAACTCGTCCCATTGTTTTTTTGTTATCTTTCTGCCTTGTGCCATATATATATATTGTTAGAAGTGTTTGAGGTTTACCTTCTTTTTACAGGCGGAAATTTCGGGAATTTCTGTTTTTGGGTACAAATGTCTACTCCTTGCCTGAAAGTCCCACACAAGTCCAAACAGGGCGTTATTTCTCGGTTACAAAAGCGCTTTTGGCTTCTGGCTTTTCGCTCGATCTTTCTAATTTTCTTACTTTTTTAATCTTTAAATTATTCTCTTTTTTAATTATTTCCTTTCTTAGAAGAAATAATAGACTATAGTTTTCTCTTTAGTAATCACTATAGTAAAGAACTGATTTGAGCTTACTATAGTAAGCAACTCATTCTTCAACAACTGGGATGTTGTCATAATCATACTGGTTAATAATTTCTTGTTTGATTTTTCGCCAGAGAGATTTCTCAATTAGGCAGTATTTGAAACCTCGTTTACTGGGAACCTCTACGTTGTAGCCACCGTATTTACTTTTCCAGAGAGTAAAGCCAGACATAGTAAAATATTCACCAGTTTCTTCTTTGAAGGTTAGAGTGACATAGGCGAGCAGATTAGGATGCTTGTTAGCATCAGTTGCTTCTTTAATTGTAAATTTCAATTCCGTGATATTAATTGTCATAGTAATTTTTATTTGTAGTTATTTATTCCTTTCTTATTTCAAACCACCTTTTTTGAGATAAGCCGTTAAGCCATTTTAAACTGCTCTCAGGCACGTATTTTAAGATAGCATTAGGCATAACCCTGCCTCCTGATATAAATTCTTTGCCATTGAGCTTTACGCTTTTCGGTTCTCTCATCCACCGACACTTATCTGATGTATTTCCGCTTCTTAAATGAAGTTCTAAATCTAAAGGACAGAGGTTCTGGGAGCATCTATCAAAGTGCGGGCATTTTTCTAAATTTTCAGTAATTTGTTTTTCGGTTGTCATGGTCATTTTCATTGTTTCTTTCCCCCTGAATTAGAGGAGCATAAATTGCCCGATAAAGATTCAATAGCTGAGTAGCACGCTGAAGTGCTTCTTTGTCAGTTAGCTTTTCTTTAAATCTTTGCTCATATAGTTTCTTAAATTTTCGGACAGCTTTTTCAGAAAGCATAAATAAAAAATCACGCACCCGAATAGATGCGGTTTTTAAGATTTTTCTGGTTATTGAATAAAGTTTGAGCTGGCAGTTTAATCTTGTCGTTAAAATAATCACTCATCACCCCCTCAATGTTTTTCTCACGCTTAAATATAAACCTTACCTTTTTAGGGTTAGACCTATCCAATCCCAGCAACTCGTAGCCCAGCGTTACCAATACGGATGCCAGCCCCAAATCAAATGTTGAAAATTCATCTTGAGTAATAATATTTTTCATTTTTTATTCATTTTTCTTTCATAATAAAAAAACCTCTCGCCTAAGTAATGCGAGAGGTTGTTAGAGGGACTTTTGTAAGGAGGGGCTTATTTTTTTTGCTTAAACTAAGACATTTTTGGGCTGTTTTTGAAACCTAAAGAAACTAATTAAAATTCCCCCTCTTAAATCCTCTGTTATTCTGTGTATTCTAACCAGAGTTTTGTCTTTAGCTCATCCCATTTGAACTCTAATTTTCCTCTTAATTTATTTCCTTTTTGGAGTTCTTTAATGGTATATTCGATGAGTTTAACTTTTTGAGCTTTATCTAATGCCGAACTGAACACTCCTGATTTGCTTTTACTTCTCACATTTTCTCTGATTGACTCAAAAACAGTATCTATTGATTTGGCGTGTCCAATTCTTGGCGCTGTGCAGCATTGCAATAGTTTGAAAGGTTGCCCATTTTTTGAGCCGATTTTTACCTTCTCTCCATGTTTACCGAATTTAAGGTAACCCCATTTTCCTTCTTCAAGGCAGTAAGGAATATTTTTAATTGGAATAGAAGCTTCTGATTTTAACTGGGCAGGTTCTTCACGAAATTTCTCCCATTTTTCACGGTTTATTACTTCTAATTCAAGATCGTCATTGTTAAATCTCCCACGTCTATCGAGGCATCGGATATTCCTTAGACGAAGAAGCCTTTCGTCTTCTGCTAATTGCCTTAATCCACTTTTTAAAACTGGCTTCGGTATTAGGTCTCCGTTTTCATCTCTAAAGTCCCACGCAGAGAAGGGGAATATTTTATCTTTATTTGGAGAAACTTCTAACCTTTTTTGAATTACTTTAACAATGTTCAAAATTGTTTTTGGTAGAGTCATAGTAATTTTCATTTACATTTTGAGATCTTTTTGCTATTTTGGAATTGAAAGCATTATTAAAGATTTATAATATGGGTAAACATGAAAGACAACAAATTGAAGAGGCAGAAAAGATCATTGTCAAATTATTGAATTCTCAAAAAATTAATAATCTTGATAGAAAAAATCATTGGTTTGGTCATGCCTCAGCTGTAGCAGAAAAGATTAAAGAAGATTTCCCCAATTTTGAGAAAGCTCGTCATTTAGGTAATCGTTATGATGAGACGGGAGATATATTAGTTATTTCTGCTGGCAAATCTTTTTTTGTTGAGGTAAAAATGAGCGACACAAAAGCTGGGATTGGAACTAAGGCAAATATAAGTCAGAATGCCCTTACTGAGAATGATCTTTTTTCTGGCAATGTGAAAAGCTGGAGCGAATTTCGAGAAGATAAAAAACATGAGGCATGGGTTGATAGTTATTTGAACTCTTTTCTTAAATATCCTAAAAAAATTCTAAAAATTACTAATTCTACATTACGGAGAGAAGAAAAAGGAAGATATTTACGAGGCTTAAAAAAGAAAGGAAGCAAACAGGCTACAGAGATTCTTAGTAGAATTCGCGAAAAAGATAGGATAGAAAAGATAGAATATTTAAATTATTTGAAAGAACAGAAACAACAGGAAGAGATGATAAAAAGATTTTTCATTTTGATGATTTTAGGAGTGCACACGGTAGAAGCGTTAAAGGGTTTAATAAAAAATGATAATTTTTTTCAAGAAGCTGAAAATCTTTTCGTATATTATAGCAATGTTTCTCGGGGCAGGGTTATTGTGCGGAGAGAAGATACTGGAAGCAGGATGAAAGGAATGATAGAAAACTTTTCAAGTTTTAAGATCGTTTTTCCCGACAATGTTTCTCATTGTAAAATAATTGGAATAAAAAACGGTGATGAACATCCCTTACTACAGATAGTTTTTCATTGGAAGAATATTGCTCAGGGAATTAAAACTCCTTGCCTGAATATTTTTGACTTGATTACCAGATAATCTTTTATCAAATTTCAATTGGGAACAAATTCTCTAATTCTGTTTTAGAGATTTGAGTATTTCCTGTAATATTTTTTACAATTTCTAATTTTTCTATTGAAGAAAGCTGGTTTACAATATTTTTTAAACTCAAAGATATTTTTTTGCCAGCTGACTTTATTCCCAGATCCATCCTGGTCTGTTTTTGTTTTGAGGGGGGGAAGATTACATTGACGTGATTTTCAGCTATAAATTTCATTTTCGGAGGAATTATGGCTGCCCTTATTTTAGATGATTTCACTGATCCAGTAATTCTATTTACCACAATAGCTGGTCCTAGATCATAATCATTAGTTTTTACATATTGAGGTTTTTTTTCATTTATTATTGGCAGCTTAAGTCCTTCTTGGGTTATGTTATGAGCCCATATTAAAGGAATCCCTTCCTTTGGGCTATTTGTTAAAAGATTTTTATTTTGATTCCAGACTAATCTTCCCGTTTTTACTTCGTGATCTAAATCGTTTAATGTTAATTTATTCTTAAAGGATTTCTCTAAATAATCGGGATTTTCGCTGAATATTAGTATGCCGTTTTTTTTGAAGAGATAATCTCCTTTATTCTCTCCCTTTTTTAGAATAAGTAACATTGTTGACTGTAAGGCATTATGAAATAGTTTTGGGTTATCGAGAATATGGAGATATTCTATGTTTGTATTCTCTACTATAAATTTTCTTAGTTTGGCAAAATAAACTCCATTATTCATTGATGGCGGAACAACATAAGCTAAATATCCTCCTTCTTTGAGCCATTTTATTCCTTGATAGATAAATAAACCAAAGATATTTACTCGCCCGTTTATTATTTCTTTGAACTTCTCTCTTATTTCTTCTGATGGGGAGAACTCAAAATAGGGAGGATTACCAATTACGAAGTCAAATTTATCGTAATCTTGATTCAAAAGAGCATCAAGATTTTTTAATTTCGTCCCTGGAATGTTTTCTTTGGTTATGTTTACTAATTTTTTATCTATATCCCATCCGTAAAGATCAGGATTTTTAAAATAGTCTTTAGCTGTAATTAAAAACTCACCAGTTCCGCAACCTGGATCTAATATTTTAAGATTCGTTTTTTCATTGGGAAGTTTAGAAAGAAGAGCCTCTCTTATTGTTTTTGGGGTAAAGTATTGACCTAACGATTTTCTGTGATTTATATCTGTTTCTTCCATATATTTTACCGTAGCATCGGTAAGTTCTTTTTTCTCCTTTATTTTCTCTTTGAGTTCTCCAAAATTTCTGATTACACTGATAACTTTTCCTTGAATAGTTAATTCTTTTGTAAAAATTGGTTTTAAGTTTGGGTTGGCTGGTTGTAAGCGAAATCCATTTTTTTCTTTAAAGATTTTCTTGAGAGTTACTTCGTTGTCGTTTAGCAAAGCAACAACGGTTTCTCCATTTTCGGCGTCTGGTTGTTTTTTTATTACAACCGTATCTCCGTCAAAAATTCCCTCATTGATCATGCTGTCTCCTTGGACTTGTAGGGCGAAATGATCTCCTGATTTAGATAATTGGTTTTTAGATACTTTAATCATTTCTGGGTTTTCTATTGCTTCAATTGGTTGTCCAGCAGCGATAACGCCGAGTAGGGGAATTTCCACAAGCCCAGAAGGTTTTTCATCTTTAGGTAACTCTATAGTGCGTGAGCGCTTAAGGTATCCTTTTCTTTTCAGTGTTTCTATGTAGTGATGAACGGTGGATTTTGAAACAAATCCAAAATGTCTTCTCACCTCTTCAAAGGAAGGAGAGTAATTTTTATCTTTTATAAACTTCTTTATGTAATCAAGAACCTGTTTTTGCCTTTTTGTGAGCATAAGTTATTGACTGGTAATCCTTACATGCTACAATTATATTATAGAACGATTTTAGAACGCAGAGTAGTAGTCACCTGTGGATAACTTAGGGAGTATAAAAACATAATTTATTTTGTGAAAATAAAATGAGAATTACCCATAAAACTTCATTTTTAACTACTTTTATTAAGGAAGAAAGAAAAAAGTTATGTAAAGGATTTACTTTCCAGCGTTTTAAAAATTTAGAAGAACAAATCTATGTTCCTTCATGGCAGTCCTTCATAACAGTGGCCTTGTTTTCGCTACTGTTTTTTATTATTTCACACTGTGAAAAGTTTAATATTTTCCCGCCGAGCCTTTCTTTTGAACTTAGCAATCACTATCAAAATCTAATTGCAATACATGCAGGAATTGGAGCTATAATCTTTGCCTTAGTAATATTCATAGCTGAAAGCCTGCGTGATGATAAAACCACAGATAAAGCTCGTGTTTTACTTAAGGAAAGCTTTTTATTTCCATTAGTTGTCGGAGAGATATTAATCTTTTTCAATTTCATATGGGGCGATATTAACTTCTGGGGCGTTGTCCCTGTAATGCTGGTAGGAATTTTTACCTTGCTTTCATTATCAAGGTTAATACTTGTTTTGTTAGATAAATCTCGATTCTTTAATAAGCGTCTTCAATTGTTAAAAGACAAATTAAAAAGGAGTATAAGTTCAGCTATCGATGAAAGATTGGGAAATAATATTTTATTAAAAGGATTAGGGGAAGGGAAGATAGAGCTGGATTATTACCCCCTTGCAGGAAAAATGAGAGATACAGAGTTTTATTGTTTCTCTACCCCAAAGAAGGGTGTCGTGTCTGACATTAATTTAGATCGACTAAATGAGTTCGCCAAAATAGTTGAGGGGGAGGCTAATAAAAATAATTACAGTTTTTACAAAAATAAAGTTAAAACGAAGACAACGCCTATTCCAGAGGTTGATAGTAAAAACCTAATTTCAGCGGCTGAAACAGAGAAATATGTCGAAAATAAAAAACATTATTTACTTAGAAAGTATAGAGACCAAATAGATGAAAGGAATAGAGTTTTACTGTGTGTCAATAAACAAGCGGTTAAAAATCCAGAGATTATCAAAAGTTTAGATAAACTTACAAGCCAAATTTTTATTATAAAAAGTGGAGATAATTTCTCGGAACAAATAAGGTTAGATTTAGCTGGCATCAAAGACCAATTTATTGACGCTATTTTAAATAAAAGATTGGGAGAAATTAATAATTTCATTAAAATATACATTAGCTTAGCGGAAGCTTTTTTAGAATCGTTAAAATCCTGCGGTGGAGGTTTCACATTCGAACAAGCCCAGAAAGAAAGAGGTGCTATTTTGGATGGATGGAGTGAAATAAGGTGGATTTCAGAGGATATAAGGGAAATTTTTACGAAGGCAATACAATCGCAAGACAAAGATATAATGCGTGATGTTGGCTATCTGCCAATTGCCATCGCCAGTAGAGCCGTTGACTCGTTAGACCATTATTTGTTTCAGGAATTCATAAGATTCGCTGAATATCTCTATCTATCATCCCAGAGAGAACCAGAACCTAATTTGAGGTCGTTTATGATAGATCGTTCGTGGCGAAACCTTAGTGGGGTAGCTAAGTATCATGTTGCCCCAAAACTTAAAGAAAATGATGTAAGAAAAGAGGAATTATTACAATTGAAAGATTTTGCTATCTATTTCTTTATTGTTTTTCAAAATCTTTTAAAATTAGCTTTTGAAAATAAGGACTTAGATAGTTTTAGAAAATTTAGAGAAGTTTTTAACAAACTGTTTAGACATTTCAATCCCTCTTCTGACCATCCAAATGCAGAACACCTTAAATGGTTGCTTGAAAAATCACGAGTCCCAGAAGATCGGAGAGAACAAATTGAAAAACAATTAAATATCCAAAAATCATTGGAAGAAATCGAAAAGGAGATGAAATCCAGGAAAGAACAAATGATTTTTGGTTTGGCAGGTTGGTTGTTTGAGCAATATAGAAGCGATTTAACAGATAACACTTTGAATTTTTATTTGGAGATGCAGAACTCTTTACCAAACGATTTAAAGAAACTGACAGAAGTTTTTATATCAGTCCACAAATTTGAGGTGGAAGATTTCTGGGGCTGGGGCTGGTGGGAAATGCAAAAGCTGCCAGAGGAAGAAGCTCACACTATAGATGTGTTTAGCAAGTTAGAGAAGTTGTATTGTGTTAAGTCCCTCAAAATCTTAGAAAGTAAGCCAGTGGAAGAGATTGAGAAAATTGAACTACCACATGACAGAAATTTAGCCTTTTTGGCAGAAGATAGTAGTAGTTTAATGAAACTCTTGGATAACATAAAAGAGACCCCACAGAATTGGAAGTTTATTTTATCTGAAAATGCAATTAACAAAATTCCCCAACTAAAGGGCTTGCTAAAAAAAGCAGCAGAGAAGCAGGAAGAAAAAGAAGCCGAATATTTGAGGAATGTGGAGTTAAGTAATAAAAAAATAAAAGAATTCATATCCATATTTAAAAAGGAATTTTATAGAACTGCCACATTACGCAATTTGATAGCAAGAACAGGAATTTTAAAAAACCTTTCTTCTGGGAAGGAATTAAAACCAGATATTAAATTGTGGGGACTTAATCAAATTGATAATAAAGAGGCATTTATTGAAGATTGGCATGTCCATTACATGCGACATGGAGAGCAATATGGCAGTGGATTTGCCCAGTCGGAAAACGAAAGGGTTTTTGGAGAAATTATAAATAATCTTGAGGAAGTAAAAGTTGCTGATAAAAAAGATATTGTGGCTGATATCGAAAAATTACTGAGAGAAAAGAGTATTGAAAATCCTATAATAATCGGTGGGTTTGATTATGATCTCGAATACAGGGGACTACGAGAGTCACATAAATTTATTGATAGATGGAGCAATGAATGCCCGAAACTCGGCTTTGAAAATCTTGATTCTTATTTGGGCTGTATTAAATCAAAGATCATTAATATCCCTATATTTCGTGTCTTTCTAAGAAAAGCCGACTTAAAGAAGATTGTGTGTATTTTATCAATGAGAAAAATAGGGGAATGGAAACAGTATCCACCAGTCGAGAAGATTGAAGATAAACAATATCAACAGGATATATTCATGATACGGATAAGAGATTTAGATCAAGATGAACAATTACGGGCAGACCTTATTTCAAAGAACCCCGGATGGCTACAAAAATACGAAGATAAAAATAGTTACTTGAGACAAAAAGTGGTAATTAATATCTTTGAAAAGTTCGAATTTAAAGTGTTAGATAAAACCGCTGGATATAAGTTAGTAATCCAGTAAGGATTTAATTATCATGGATAAAAAAGAAATTATATTTTGGAGAAATAAATATGATAAAGAAGAGGATTTGTATAATAAAGGGCTTGAGGAAGAATTAAGAAAGAGATTTCAGAAAAGAAAATTGATTACTAAATCTGATTTAATTAAGATTGTTAAATGGAAATTTCAGGGCAGATTGTTAGGTAGACAGAAAAGAGTTTTAAACTTGTTGAAAGATGTTAAGGATTCTTTTGTAGAAGAAGTTTCTGGATTAGCATTTAAGGGTAAAGATGATAAGGACAGGTTAAGATTACTCTCATCTATAAAAGGGGTAGGGAATGCACTAAGCAGTGTAATCTTAACATTTTACGATCCAGATAATTATGGCGTTTTAGATATACATGTTTGGAGAAACCTATTTGGCGAGAAAGAACCACCAGATGTATTTTCAAACCCTGAAAAAGCCATTAAATTTTTTAATAAATTAAGAGATGTTTCTTCCGAAATAGGTCTCTCTTGTAGAGATATAGAAAAAGCATTTTTTAAAAGAGATTTAGAAAAGGAGAAATAGATAATTCTCCTTCCCCAAAAAATTAACAAGAGGATAACTTGCTTTAATCAATGCTCTACAAAAGTCTCCCTAAAAATCACCAAACAAGAATAGTATATTTCGGATGTCCACATTTGAGGTCGATTTCTGCCAGCGAATATTTCAATTGCTTAAAGTCATTAAGACCACTCTTTAAAGATTCTGATTTTTATAATTCGGTCGCTGGGTTTTATATAAATTCTGCTCCAGAAAATAGTGGAGAAAAAAGAATTTCACTTCGTATTACTTATTTCACCACCAATCCACTGAAGACAAGAAAAATAATAAAGAATTTTGAAAAAAGACATAGTAAAGATATAAAAATATATAGTTTTAACCTACCCATATGGGAGGAAGTTTTTAAGTTCCTTATTTCCTTTCTTAACCCGAAAGAGTGTAATGACGAAGATTTAAGATTTAATAAATTCTTAAACGCATATACTCAAATTAGCTTAGAATTATTAGAGAATTTCGGAAGAGATTGTAGTCGAAGGTTGGTGGCTGATTATAGGTTGAATTACAACCCACATCACCGTCAGTTATGGGGAACTTCCCCAAAAGAATTTTTCGAATCTGTCTTTAATAAACACAGCCAATTTTTTAGAGAGCTTAATAATAATTATTCCGCTGAACAATTATGGGAGGATTTAAAAAGGGCAGAAACTGGTTCGAGAGGGGTTTGGTTGCATTATTTAGTGAATATGTTGCTTACGCTGGATTTGAATCCATACGGTTCTCCTATTCCAGCAGGGCAGAAAAGAAGTTTTTTGAACGACATTGAACTTGATATGCCAGATAACTGGCAATCAGATTGCGATTTTTAGTTTAAATGGCTTATGGTAAAAAGAAAATTAAAGAAAGAAAAATTTAAAGTAACTGTTAAAGAATCTTCTTTATCAAACAAAGAGAAAAGAAAGCTGTTGTGGCAATGTTTTGATATTCTTCTTAGTAATAAATCAAAGAAGAAAGTAATTAAAAAATAACTAAACTCCCGTCAAACTGGTTCGGATAGCGTTCAGTTGGGGGAGCCAGTTGCTTCTTATTATAATTTTCTTCTCTTTGAGAAGAGCGTCTATTAGTCTGGTTGGCTGCAGCCGGACTATTTTTTTATCTCTGACCCAAATCCTATCCCAGACAAAAGCGAGGAATAATCTTTTAATTTCATCGGGTGCTTCTTCATATGCTTTATAAGCATCTCTTGAAAAGAGTAAAACCTGCCTTGCCGTATCAATGTCTATGTCGTGCTTATTTTCCAATTTATTCAATTCTTCTTGGACATTGTTGAGTCCCACTCTCCATCCTTCCCTCATTCTTATAAAATCTTCGTCAGTAAGAACGCCTTTTAATAATTTTTTCTCTGCGGTTTCCCTGTCTCTTTCAATGCCCATCTTTTCGTTTAGCAGTATCCTTTTTTGCTGCTCATCTTCCGCTTTCTTTTCTTCATAAAATCTTTTTACCTTCTTAACAGTTAAGTCAATTAACTCTTTGCTGAACTCTATTTCTTTGAACTTTTCCTTAACCATTTTCTCCAGAGTTTCTACCTCTATATTTTGCCCTTTGCTGCTGTGCTTTCTGCTTCTTGCCGAACAGTGATAATAGTCTGTATTTTTGCCTACCCTATGTTTTTCCGCCGTGTATCGCTGCCCACAGATGTCGCAGAATATAAATCCTCTTAAAAGAAAGTTATATTTTCTTCGCCGAGAGCCGTGACAATTGTGCGATTCCATAATCGCTAAGATTTGCTTATGTTCTGCTAAGGTAATCATTGCTTTATGGTTTCCTTTTTTTTCTTGACCATTCCACCGCATAACGCCAGCATAAAAAGGGTCTTTTAGCATATTAATCATAATGCTGTTGCATATTTTCTTGCCCGTTCTAGAGGTTAACCCTTTTTCGTAAAGGACATCTGCTATTTCTAAAGCTGAATAGTTGCCAGTCAGATACATCTTCAAACCTTTTCTGACAAGATGCCACTTTTTTGGGTCTGGGGCGATAATTGCTTTATCGTTCACCGTATCGTTGATATAGCCCAAACGCACCCAGCCCGGATACCAGCCGGAGTCAAACTTTTCCTGAAGCCCCTTTTTGGTTTTCCTGCTATTGATGTCAGACTGGAATTGATTGACGCTGGCAAGAATCGTATCAATCATATTTCCTTCCGGAGAATCGTCTAGCATCGGCTGGGCAACAGATATCAGCTTTATGCCTGCTTTTTTAAGGATAGCTCTTATGGTGAGATGGTCTTTAGTATTTCGTGCCAGCCGGTCTGTCTCCTGAACTAAGACGGCATTAACGGATTTATCCTGCTGGCATTGGGCTAGCAAGTCCTTCAAAGCAGGTCTGTCAAGCGTGGTTGCACTTTTCCCCTCATCTCTAAACACCCCTGCTACCTGATAGCCGTTATCTTGGGCATATCTGCTGCAAAACTTTTCTTGAGCTTCTAAAGAGTATCCTTCCTTTGCTTGGTCTTCAGTTGATACCCGGCAGTAAATGAGTGCGTTTGGCATAGGCGATAGTAATTTACTTTATTTTTGGGTTTCGGGGCTTGAAGCGTATATTAGAGGGCTTTGACGCCATTTTAGAACGCCTGCTGTGTGCCAGCCCCTTTTTAATCCTTTCGCTCATAAGCCGCGATTGGAACTCGTTGACGCTGGCAACAATTGCCTCAAGGAACTCTTTTTCAATTTTACTTTTTGTTGTTTCCATATTTTTCTTGTATTGTTTTATTTTGTTTGCTATAAAAGAAATAGCGTTGATAGATATGGCTTTCACCATAGCTATTGATCGCGACTAATTGCTAAAAGACTCTTGCTTTGCGGTAGGGGTCTTTTAGTTTATAAATCTTTTTGAAGTGCAGGGTGCACGTATTGGAGCTCTGCCAAGTCAAAGAAAGTTTGCTCGTCAGCCCAAGCCCTTTCGTCAATCGTGTCCCAGCTGGCAATTTTATCTGCTGTTTCTTTATCCATAGTAATCCTTATAGCCGTTTCTACATTAGTGTTGCCGTATGTGTCGGTAAAATCTCCCTGTTGCCACATTACCACTTCTTCCACGTTTGGATTCTTAAACAATGCCTCCATTGTTTCTATTGCCGTATGGATAGCAGTTGTCATTGCGTGCTTTGCGTCCCAAGAGCTTGGCTTGTAGTAAATATGGACTGTTTTGCTTTCCGGCGTGGCGACAGAGCCAAACAATTCAACCTTAGTGATGTTTCCTTTGATATCCACTGACACCCCCGACAGATTTTCTACGGCATTACGGACAGATGTTTCTGTAATTTCTTGCTGGGAGAATGGCATTTGTGATTCTTCCGATTTCTTTCCGTTTTCGCCTCCCGAAGAAGCAATTATAATTATTACAAGGATAATTCCTATCCAGAGCCACCATTTTTTCCAGATTGGCTTTTTAGGTTTTGTTTCTTCGTTCATATATTTTATCTTAATTGTTGTTATGAATGCCGACCTTTAATCTTCTCAACTATAAACCCCCCGCAGGGTTTTATAGTCCGAAGACTATCGGCTGTTCACACCGCCCCTACGAGGGGTTTGTAAGTGTGAACAGCCTATGTTTTATATTTTAATTATGTCCTTTCTTTTTGAGAAAGTAAACACCCATCTGAAAACCCTTCAATTTTTAACACTCTCTCTATAAGGTCTCTGTCTTCCTTAGGCAATTCTGTTTCTGTTTTGGGCTTTTCTAATTTTCTCTGGAATACGCCCGCATCTAGCTTTGTATAAAACAGCATTCTGGTGGCGTCTGCTATAGTCTTAATAGCGTTTAGCTTGTTCCTAACAGTGATATTCGCAAGGACTTCCTTGCCTTTGCTGTTTTTAACTATCCTTGTGTCCTCCTCTATGATTTTCCAGCATTGGAAGCATAGTTCCTCATACATCATTTCTAATTTGCCAAGCTCCTCAAAGAGTTTTTGATTGTCAGTTTCTGCCAGGCTTTCTTGGCGGATTTCCTTTTTAAGCCGTAAAGCCGTATCCTTATCAATGCTTAAAGTCTTTGTCAGCTCGTATTTACTTGCGTTTGGCTTCATTACTAAAACCATCTTTATTTTTTCTTTTATTTGCTCTGTATATTCGGGAGTCCACCTCATAATTTTATTTTTTAGCCGGTATTAGCCGGTATAAACTCATTTTTACCTTTATTTTAATTATGTTCTCTTTCTTTTTAGAACCCAACACCCTCTCTTTATAGTCATTATTATAGTTATTACGTCCTTGTTAGAAGAATAATACAGACTAAAGTTAATACTTTAGTAATCACTATAGTAGGAGTCAAGCAAAGTCCTACTATAGTAAGCTATACCTTCTCTTCAACAATTGGGATTGTTGCATTGTGATATTCCGATATAATTTCCCTTTTTATTTTTGCCCACAGCTCTTTATTAGATGCTAAATAGTGAAAATTGGGCTTTGGACCGGGCTTTTGAGGCACTGTTACGTTGTATCCTTCGTAATCCTTACTTTTCCATACCGTAAATCCGGAAATGGTAATATAATTGCCAACATCGTCTTTAAGGGTTAAAAAAGCGTTTGCAAGAAGATTTGGGTGCGGTCTTTCTTCTTGCGGGATTAAGTTGATTTTTATTGTAATCTCGTTTATATTTATTTTCATTTTTATAATTATTGGTGTTTTTAATAATTGCTATATAATCTGGATTTTAATGTCTTGTGCTGCAAGAAAAGGGTCTGGGGCTCAACTAAGAGCTTGCCTCTTCTAAAATCTTCAATGTTCTTATTAAGGGTAGGGGAGTTTTTGAAAATAAAAACAGCCCTGCCGGAATTACGACCTTTTTCAACGTCAATTAACTCCTCTTTAAGGGCTAAAAGGGTGACAGCCAAATAGTATTCGCTTGTTATAAACCTATTCTCTTTCTTCATAAGTATTTTTATCTTTATTTTGGTAAAACTCTATCCAGGCGATTATAATTTCAGCCAGCCGGCTGCTCGCTTGCTCAAGCACTTCTCTGCTCTCATCTTTCTCTTTTTTATCTTGCTCCTTAGGATTTTTCATATTTATATCTCTCTTATAAGACTAATGTGTCAAAGGTAGTGCGACATAAGCAAAAACCCCTCAATTTTGAGGGGCAGTTTTGAGAACAAAGCTTTAGCTGTCAGGTTATTTTATAGAAACAGCGTCCTTGCTTCTTAAGGGGTTGAGGGATTTTTCCTGCTTTTGCCCATCGTTGAAGTGTTCTTCTGCATTTGCCGAGCTTTTTGCAAGCTTCTTCAGTTGGAAGGTATCCAACGGGTACTTTTATTTTTTTAGGGCTATTCATCATCGCCTTGATTTCACTTAATCTGTTTAAGAATGGGGGCAAGTTTTCTATTTGGATTGCACGGAGCTGCCTTTCTCCTTGCGAGGTCTTGCGAGGTATACGCTCAAAGGAAATGAGACCTTTTTTCTCCCAATTCCGTAATGTTTGTGAGGTAATGTAAAAGCTTTCAGCAATTTCGTCAATTAGCATATATTCTCTACTGTTATGAATAAGGTAGGGAGAATATGGCTTAGCCTTCTTGTTTTTATAATATCCTACGTCTTGTTGGGTTTGGCTATCCCAAAGCTTAGGACCCAAAGCTTGCTCTGGAGAGGCATAAGTTTTATATTCATAATCCATATCTAGATTTTCCATAGACAATAGAGACCTCCGGTGTTTATAATTTTCTTTTAATCTCTGTTGTAAGCGATTATCAAGTTTTCTGAAGACAAAGCCCGGAGCCCTGTTAATGGGTAAGCTCTTAGGGATTTCTACATGGGTAAACTCCGATAGCATTTCATTGGGAAGGATTCTTTTATCTTCTCCTTCAATGTCTAGCGATACCTCTAATTTTCTGCTTAACTTCCTCCATTTAAGCCCTGCAATACATTTTGAATCACCCTTGCGAACTATTCTCCATACACGCACCCCCGGAGATTCCTTCAGGTTTTTCCCATAGCTTTCCACCTTATTAATGAGATTCAAAAGGGGCTGAATAGCTTCCTCAAGGTTTCTAAATTGTTTTTGCTCTTTTTGCGAAGCAGTGCCGTTTTCTATCTTTTGCTGAAGTTCACCTATGCTCATTTGCCCTTTTTGTTTTTTCAGAACGGGCATATTTTTATACTCATTTTTATAATTTCACCTTTATTTTAGCATTTTAGCCGATTGTTTTTTAGCCCTAAAAATGATACTCTGAAAAAAGAGCTTGATTTATGGATAAAAAAAAGTTTCCCAAAAAGTTCTCTTTTATAGACCTATTTGCCGGAATAGGGGGGTTTAGGATTGCTCTTGAGTCTTTCGGCGGAAAATGCGTTTTTAGCTCGGATTGGGACAAACAAGCTCAGATGACCTATGAGGCTAACTTTGGAGAAACGCCAGTTGGAGATATTACAAAAATTAACGAAAAAGATATTGCTTCTCACAATGTGCTTTGTGCTGGATTTCCTTGTCAGGCATTTAGCATTTCGGGTAAGCAAAAAGGATTTGAAGACACGAGGGGAACATTATTTTTTGACATCGCAAGAATAACAAAACACCACAAGCCGCAGATTTTATTTTTGGAGAATGTTAAAAACTTCGCAAGACACGATGGAGGAAAAACATTGAAAGTTGTGTGCGATGTTATTGATGGAATTGGCTACAACCTTTTTTATAAGACATTAAACGCAAGTCATTATGGAGTTCCGCAGTCAAGGGAACGGATTTATTTTGTGGGCTTCAGAAAGGATTTGGGCGTAAAAAACTTTGACTTTCCAAAACCAACTTTTAAGAGAATTAAACTAAAAGATATTCTGGAGTCGCCCGCAAAAACCAAAAAGTATGTTATCAAAAGAAACGATATAAAGTTTTACGATAATGTTTCAAAATTGAAAAAAGACCTTTTTGGCAGTTATCCTTTGTCGCCGATTCAGATTGGGACTATCAATAAGGGAGGGCAGGGAGAAAGAATCTATAGCATAGAAGGGCACGCGATAACTCTGTCTGCTTACGGAGGAGGAGCTGCGAGCAAAACGGGTGCTTATTTGGTTAATGGAGTTGTGAGAAAATTATCTCCTCGCGAGTGTGCGAGGGTTATGGGTTTTCCCGACGACTTTGAAGTTCCTGTGACAGACGGTCAGGCATATAAACTTTTTGGCAATAGCGTTGTTGTTCCAGTTTTAAAGAACGTTTTCAAAGAAATTATTCAGAAACTAAAATAAAGATATGGCAAAAACTAACTTAAAACAATTGGGTTCTGATACAGCAAAAGGAGGATTTAGAAACGAGGATGCTGTTGTCGTCAAGTTCAACAATTGGCAAAAAGATGCTGACGCGAAAGAGTGGTTGAGATTGATGGGATATAACCTCAAAGAAATTGAAAAGGTTGTTGCCGTGAAAATCCACGGCTATAAAACCGATGTTCAGGTTCAAATAACGATTTATCTGAAAAAAGCCATTTCAGCCGAGAATCTATCGGTCAAATTGGTTAGCAATCCGCAGGGATTCAATCAGGTTGATAAAAGATGGGTTGATAGCTATGTTCAAATGTGGGATATTCCTTCCAAAATAGCGACATCTTTGAAACTTTTTACTGGCGAAATAAAACCCAATAAAAGCGGGCTTAGAGATTCTCGCCGGATGTTTCTTGACGAAATGAACAAAGAAACTCAAATAGAAGTTGTGGACTTCTTTAGAGAAAACAAGATTTTAATAATCACGGATATTCTAAAGGGCAGGGGAAAATTGTCGGCAGGGTGGATGTTGGTTGCTTTGAAAAACCCGATGCAAAACAAAAGATGGGTTCTAAAATCCATAAACCACGCTTTGAACGTTTTTGGAAAGGGAGATGTTTTAATAACCGACAAGGGCAGTTTAAGAATAGGGAAAATAACTATGCAAAGAAAGGGAGGCGATGCTGGCAGAGACACTTCAAAAATGCTGCAATTCAAAATCAACCCCGTTGAATTGTTTAATAATTGAATATGGCGGATAGAGTAAGCAAGAAAAAAAGAAGCGAAATAATGAGTGCCATCAAGAGCAAAGATTCGGCAATGGAAAAAGGTTTGAGAAAAAAGTTGAATAAGCTTGGGTTAAGACACAGCAAAAACGTTGCTCGTTTGCCCGGAAAACCAGACGTCGCTTTTATAAGCAAAAAGGTGGCTGTCTTTTTAGATTCTTGTTTCTGGCACGGTTGCCGTTATCACTGCAGAATACCGAATACAAACGTTAAATACTGGAAAGAAAAAATTGTCAGAAATAAAAAACGAGATAAAGAAATAAGAGAGAAGTATAAAAAAATGGGTTGGACAATTTTAAGATTCTGGTCTCATCAGATTGAAAAAGACCCACAGAAATCGATAAAGAGAATAGAGAAAGTGCTAAAGAATAAAAGCCCAAAATCACCAAAGTATGGTAAGAAATTATGAAAAAAGAAGACTTAACAACCCAATACCCAATTACCGACGAGAAAGAAGACCAAAGCAAGATTCTTTTTTTGTCGGTGTTGCCAGGAGGAAGATATATTGATACTCCAATGGACGGGAAAAGACAGGATTTTGACGGGTATATGCAGATTTTAGACAAAGACAGGAGGGCTACTGGGAATCATTTTAATTATCAGTTGAAAAGTACTACCAATCGCCAAAAAAACTATATTGACTGTAAACGACAATTTCTTAACGGGTGTAAGGTTAATGGCCTTCCCGTCTTTTTGATTTTGGTTAATTTAAAAACAAATCAGGTATTTTGGGAACTTATAGATGAATATTACATAAAAAACAAATTGAAATTAAAAAGAACAGCCAAGTATAAAAGGGTAAAGTTCAAACAAGATAAGGCGATTGTGAAAGACGATAATTTTTTAGATAAATGCTTAGAGATTTGCAAACAAAGAAATGGACTACTTGAAAAACAAGATAGATACAACGAGGAAACACTAAAGAATCCAATAGTTAAAGATAAAAAAAGCCCCTTAACTAAATATGCTCCAGAGAAATTAAAAGAAGAAGCAATAGATATTATTGAAGGTAAGAAAGTAAGGGTCATTCAACAAGAAGTTGAAAAAAGGTCAGTTAAAAAAGATAAGAAGAAAATGTTTCAAGAATTATACTATTTAGCTTTTGTTTATTTACTTGAAAAACTTTATATTGATAAAAGAGGAGAAGGTGATAGGGAAAAAATTAGAGGAGTTTTATCTATCAGCAAAGAGGAAGAAAATACATTTTTAGAGAAATTGAAAGGATTAGATTTAATAGAGCAAACGCATAATTTATTAACCCTAAAGAACAAAACATTAGGCAGATATGCCTTGAACGAATTAGTTGAGAACGAAGTAGTCCAATTAGATAATATTACTTCATTATTTTAAACTTAAAATCATGAAAAGGGATATTTTACAAAAGTTAATGGAATTGGAAAGCAAGAAAGCAAATGCTTTTCTGCTTGGGTTCGTTAATCAAATAAGAGACAAGATTAAAAAAAGCAAAGACAATGACGAAATATCTAAAGAGTTGCAATCACTCGGGCAATTTATTTATAAAACACCAAATCAAGCGTTAGATATTATAAGAGTGGTAATAAAAGACAAAAAATCCAACAAGGCAAAGGTGCTTCAAGGGATTGTTGTTGGCAAGGGTTATAACGATTTACTTTTAGAATGCATTGATTTATTAAACAAACTTCGCTACATACGGACAAAAGAGGTTTTAACTATTCTAATGCCCCTGTGCTTAAGCGAGAGCGGAACAGTTAAAAGCGAAGCTGTAAGGACTTTAGAAAGATTGGCGAAATATGACTTCCACGCTTTAAATAAAATTGGCTATACTGCCCAGAGAATAACTTTAGATACAATTTTAAAGCTAAATAGGGCAGATAAAATAAAATACCTTGAACCAATAAAAATTATAGCAAAAGAGCTTTTTAGCCCTGATTTTGAGGGAACAGAGATGAAGGATTATAAGACATTGGTTTTTAAAAGGGGGGTATTGCAAGCAACGCCTTTCTTAAAGAAAATTAGGCGAGAAACCATTGATTTGGTTTTTTATCTTTTTGGTTCAGTCAAAGAGATAAAAGAAAAAATAGGTTTGATTGAAACTCTAAACCACGCCTCTTACACGCCCAGCCATAGCGTTTATGGGAAAGAGCTTGAGGAGATGATAACAGATGATGTAAGGTATTTAGTTAAGAATTATCAGAAGATAATCTTTAACCAACCAAAGGGTATTGTGATTGATATTCCAATAGTTCAAGCAATAGAAAAACAATTAGTTTGGTTTAAAAGGAGATATAAAGATAAGCTCCCAGAAGGAGCAAAGTTATTAGATAAAATTAGAAAAGATGATTTTTATGACCTATACCGGACATTAGTCGGTTATCAATATGAATTAAGAGAAGATGATGATTGGCAGGAATCTGAAAAAAAAGAAAAGAAGAAAATAGAGTTAGAGCTTAGTAGAGTAAAAAAGAGCAATATCAAACAATGGATTAAAAAATTAAACGATATTGCTAAATATAAGGATATGATTGAGAGTGGAGAGTTCCAAAACCTTTGGCATTTCTTGTTTAGAATTGCCAAAGAAAAGCCAGAGGTAGCCGGAATGATATTAGATGATTCTCTAAAGAATAAAAAGCCAATAAAAGGATTTATCGGACAGTTTTTATTTGGGTTCAGACAAGGCAGTAATTTGAAGTTGTGGGACAAATATGTTGAAAAAATAATCAGCAATCAAGATATAAACCAATTAGCAGGCGTTTTAAGCTCAATTGCTACAGATACTAACTTAGAAGATATTAGAGAAAAAGATATTGATTTAATATCTAAAATCATTAAACGGAGCAAGCCCTTTAATTTTTTAGCCAAAGTTGACGAGAGTTCATTATTAAACTTCAAACATTCCTTAATAAGAACACTCGTAGCTTTATATGGCAAAGATAAGAAGAAAGCTGAAGATTTAATTATATTGCTTATAGCAAAAGAAAAAGATAAAAAAATCCTACCCGTTTATGTTAGAGGATTAGCTTTTCCAATGCATAAAAAGACTATTGATTTTTCAGAATGGGATAAAAATAATAGAAAAACACTTTTAGATATGTTGGTTGATTTAAGACAATTAGATTATGACGGGCAGATTCTAATGTCTGGCATTGCAAAAGCGGATTTTCCTTCGGTTGTTGAAGTGTTGATTAAGAGGATAAAAAAGCGTGTTGAAAATGAAAAGAAAGAGAAAAAATGGATTTCATCTACCAAGTATGACGCAATACCGCATAACCTCCAAAACGAGCTAAGAGAAGCTATTTTGAAGCAAAAAGAGGCATTTATAAAGATATTTGAGGGGTGGACGAAAGAGATGACGCAAAAGAGCTTTACTTACAACATTGAGCTGGCTCAACTTCTTCAGGCAATAGGAAAAGATATTTTAGACGAAATTGCATTAAGGGTTATCAAAAAGGGCGGTAAGGATAATTTGAACAAAGCCATAAGTTTAATGTGGGGCATTCACTCGCCTAACTTCGGGCTTTGTTTTGAAATTATTAAGAGGACTGATGACAAAAAGATATGGCAACATTTAGGCGGAATAATGTTTAATACGGGGGTGGTGAGCGGAGAGTATGGTATAGCTGAAGCGTATGAAAACAAAGCTAAAGAGATTAAAAAATATGAGCCAAAGGGAACGAAAAAAGAAATTGAGAGAACAAAGAAGTTTCAGGTAAAAATAGTTAAGGATTTGCAATTAAATGCTAAGAAAGAAAGACAAAGGGCGGAAGAAGAAAAAAAGTTAATGGAATCAAAGTTTGAGAGTTAAGCTGGGGTAAGTAGTAGACACGAATAGTCTTTTAAGAAAGCGATGGAGACAAAGATATTCTATAGCTCCGGCACACGGATTTGATTTCCTTCAATCTCTCCTTCACCATCTCCATATACCCAAAGTCCTCTAAAGTTCGTTTAAGGTCTGGACTCGGGAGCTTTTAATTTTTACTAGAACTTGAATTCAAAAGTCTGCTATTTTGGCAGGTTTTTAGTTTACCCTGGGGCAGGACTAGAACTTTTCGCTAAATTAGCGATTTTTTGGTAGAATTGAAATATGCATAGATTAGATACAGACAAACAAATATTCTTTTATGAAAACGAGTTTTATGTATTTTCTAATTTTTCCTCTTTTGCGATTAAATGGAAAGGTAAATTATATATGACCTCAGAACATGCTTATCATACAGAGAAGTTTGAAGATGAAAATCTAAAAGAACAAATACGGAATGCTCACTCTGCACACGAAGCACTTAAATTAGCAGAAACAAATAAAGACAAATATAGAGATAATTGGGATGAAGTAAAGCTGAAAATAATGAAAGAAATTCTGCGAGCAAAAGTTGAACAGCACCCTTATGTTAAAAAGAAATTGATGGAATCAGGCAACAAAGAACTTATTGAGGATTCTTGGCGTGATTCATATTGGGGTTGGGGTCCAAATAAAGACGGGGAAAACCACCTAGGGAAACTCTGGATGGAGATTCGTGAAGAATTTTAAGTAAATAATCTTAATTTTCTCAACCAGGTTTTAACATCTTTCGAGTAGGGGATGCAAAGTTGATGTCTTAATCCCAAACCCTTCCACAAACCAAGTTCTAATATTGTACCATCCCCGGAGCTTTTAATTTTTACTATAACTTGAACTTAAAAATCTGCTATTTTGGCAGGTTTTTAGCTTAACCCAGGGCAGGACTAGAACTTTTAATAATAAATGGATTATAGTAATATAAGATAATATGAGAAAATCAATAATTACAATCATTATCATAATAATTATTGTTGGAGTAGGTTATTTGATTTATCAATCAATATTAATACCCGAAGAAGAAAATAAAATGAACATTAAGAATTGCGAAGTTGATTCTGACTGTCTTCTTTTTGGAGAAAGTGGAGACTGTAATTGTGGATGCTTTAATAAAGACTACCAATGGGAGAAAGAGGGAGATTGTTTCTGTGCTGCTCCAAAATCATGCAAATGCATAGATGGAAAATGTGAGGGAGTTTTTGAAGAAGAAAAAGATTCTCCTGTAAATAAAGAAGAAAATAAGGTTATCTTTTCCGAAAGAAAAGAAATAGCTTGGAAAGAATACACTTGTTCCAATAGCGAAAAATTAGCCGAAGAAAACCAATCTCTTTATGATGTAATTATCCAGGGAGATGGACTCATCGAGAAAAATTGTCAGATAGTTTTAGGATGGAAAGATTGCGATAATCTTCATGAAACAATAAATATTAGTTATATCGATTTAACCAACGATGAAGAAGAAGATGCAATTGTAGTATTTAAGGGTAGTATTATGTTTAGAGATAATATAGTAGGAGTTTTTTGGTTAAAAGAAGGGAATTATTTAAAAATTCTTGACGAAGCTTTGTATGAGGGTGAACCTTTCCCCAAATTAGAAGATAATCAACTGGTAAAAATAGACGCAATCTATTTACCTGGCGACGCAATGTGTTGCCCTTCTAATCACGCTCATGTTTATTATAAATTTACAGGACAAAAACTTGAGGTCGATAGAGTTGTAGATGATTATGGTCAAGATATTACTGGTAAATATTGAAATTTTAAAGTTTGTAGATGTTTAGGTTAATTTAGCATCAGCTACATATTATATTTTATATTACTCTAAAACCGGTATTTTAACTCCGAAACCCTCCACAAACCAAGCAAAAGAGATAGTTTTTGATAAAATAGAATAAAGGTCTAGATAATTTATTAACAAAAAATATAATTACCATGATATTAGGAATTTTATTAACTATAGCAGGAGTTTTATTAGTATTGATGTTAGTATTTCGGAAGAAAATACGAGAAGCTAGTATTAACAAACCTTTATTTATATTGGGAATTTTAGTAGCTTTAACAGGCGCTTTCTTAATGTGGAATGGCAGTATCTTGGGAGAAAATACCACAGGCATTGCAATTGTTATAGGTATTGTTGGAATAGGCTTAATAGCTACATCAAGAATATCTAAAAAGACTCCAAATCAATAAATCATTAAATTTATGGAAGAGCAAAAAAATAAAGAAAAAAGACAAATAAATTATCAAGCATTCTTTGCAATGGGGATTATCTTTATTGGAACTGGAGTTGTTTTTTTGAGCAGTGTAAACGCTGGGCTTGGAGTTGCGTTTATCGGGCTCGGAGTGGTTTGGATGATAATCGGGGGTAAAAATAAAGATAAATGGAAAAAATGAAATATAGACCGAGTTCTAACATTATCTTAGAAATACAAAATCCCTCATAAACCAAGTTCTAATATTGTACCATCCCCGGAGCGGTATTTTACGATACGAACTCAAAATTTTCAGACGAACTTGATTGTTCGCCCAGCCCCGCCAAAGGCGAATCCGGCTTTTTGGTTTTAGAACGCGATCTAATTATTGGACAATTTGGCAGTCTTTAACAAAAATTATACCTAAGTTTTCTTTTTCCACTTCCCCTGATAGGGTTACGTCTTGGCCGATTTCTATACCAGATATCTGCGAATCATTATTGAATTCGCATTGAATGCTAGTTCCTAGATAATTTTCTTCGGTAGTCGGCTTGAGAAGAAGAGAAGAAGAACCCATTAATTCTTGGGTTCCAATATACTCTACAAAAGCTGTAAATTTTATAAATTTTCCTTCATAGGTTTTTTCTGCTTCAGACTTATTTTGGTCAAAAGCGGCGATAATCTCTTCCGTTGAAACTTCTATTACTTCATTTTCTTCTGGCGTTGTTCCATCGGGAGTTGTTTCTGATTTTTCTCCACTTAACCCACCGAAATAATAAACGAGAGCGCCTACGACAATTATACCTACTATTATGTAAATTATCTTTTTCATTTTCCGATTAATTTATTTAAACCTTTCAAGCTTCGACCTTTCAATTATTATTTAATTCTATTTTAGTATTTTTTTAAGTCAAGACGGGATCTTGTAATTTTGCTTCCTTAATTTTTATGATTGGAATAACAGGTGGCTTGAGGGCGCCAAAAAAGGAGATAACATATTAAAAATGGTTAAGGTGCAGATTAGGAATCATTTTGTCTTTAGTGAGAGTGTCTACGAGACTTCTAAACTCGTTACAGAATTCTTTATTAATTGGCCCTCTGTATATTTATATAATATTTATATATCTCCTTGAATTCTTGTATTCTTTCTTTTGATAAAGACATAGTTTTTTTAATGGTTAATTATTAGTAATAACGACCTTTTTATAATAGCGCTGGGCTTGATTTTTCTGGAAATATATTTAAACTATAAATACTAAAATAAGGAGGTAGTACATTAAAATGGCTGAAAAATGGCAAGAGAAAGAATACAAGCGTGATAAATCTGTTGAGGACGCGGTTACTGCTGCGGACAGAATTATTCTGGATGCTTCCGACGGTAGCAACGAGGAAACCAACTATCTCACTGCCATGGTGGCAAAGAGGTTTATGGAAAAAGCCTTATTGCCGTTTCAAACAGCAATACAAAGAAAAGACATTGAAGAAGGTTAGTGGAAGGAGGTGAAGGAGTTGAAATCAATCATGTTTCTTTACCTGATACAGCCGTATGCAAACGTCTTAATGGGGTACAGAGAATTGCCGGAGATAAAAGAGAAATATACTTTAATTTACCAGAATCTTGTTTCGCGACGCTATCCAGACTTCCAACTAGTTTACATAATGTTCTCAGAGGATGGAAACCCTGAAAATCCTGACATGTCGCAATTATGGCAGGGGATATCAATAAGGGAGCAGGATATTGTCGGTGCCTGTGGAGTTAGTTTCAAAGAACATTGCGGAAAGAAGATATACCCCGATCCGGAAAGATCTATCAGTTTTTGTCCTTGTCCGATAGATAAACTGATAGTTGTCGGTTTCCATTTCTGGGACTGCGTAGAAAAGATTGCAAAACATGCCCATGAACAAGGAATTGATGTTTTGGTGGACGATGATCTTACAGAATTCTTTTTCTCAAGTATCAGAGGACCTAAAGGAATACCCTCGCCGTCACGCATTCCGTATTCCTTAGAGAAAAGCGTGATAAAAAAACGCAGAGACCTCAGGAGGTCCGGAGTGCGGTTATTGGAACGTATAAGAGAAGTGCGTGAAGGAAAGCCTTGGTTGGTAAAGATATAAAAGGAGTAGCAGATGGATAATGCGAAAATATTAGAAGTAGTCCAAATATACCGCAGCTTTTTTCAATCAAAAGGGATTGAACCTATCGATTATCCCCATGAGTTAATACTTGACTCTCTGGATCAAGGACTTTCCCACTGCCACGGAATGCTGGGAAAGATAGAACAGTTTGTGAAGGAAGGAAGAAGAGAAAAAGCATTCCGATGGTTGGGATTTGTACAAGGTTTTGTTTGGGCGACATCCCATTTTACTCTGGAGCAATTGATGAATCATAATCGTCCTGATAGGGGAGATGAAGAGTGATAATAATATTTATTGCAGACCGCCAACACACTGCATTAGTTGAGGCGGTCTTTCTTTTATAAGAAGCTTAATTCCTTTATCTCTTTCTTTACTTCTATCCAATCTAAAGTTCAAAAATCTTCCCACCTGGCGAGATTGCACTTCCAAGCCCCAGCGGGCTTGATTTTATTCTGTAGAGTGATAAATTTAAAAATCACAAACGGTATAAATTTGGGAGGGGAATGAAAGATGGCCACAGACGGAATAATAATGCGCTGTATTAAGGGTGAAGAATGGCCCGTAACAGGATTTAAATGTATTATCGATCCAGTAGATGATCCTCTTACTGAAGATTCTATTACCTTTTTTTGTCCGCTTGGTCATAAATTTACAATACGCCAAGCTCTTTCAAAAGATATCATTACAGAAGAACAAGCTCAAATTATTCTAAGTCGTGCAATAGATCACAGAAAACAATATCAAGATAGAGACTTTTCAACCTACAAAGAATCAGACTTTGTTCCAGATGAAGAAGTAGCGGCGTTGAATTTAGCTTGTGTGCGTTGTGGTGGTAGGGCTTTGTGGGCGCCGAAGGGTTGGGAAGAAAGAAAATGGGAAAGATTCGCTCTTTGTCTAAAATGTAGAGCGGCTTGGAATAATTACGATGCAGGAGAAGGATTTGAACTTTGGAATAAAGCCCATACCCATGGAAGACCCCGTGATCTTTTTTGGGAATCTGTGTTTAATAGATTTTTAGAAGGTCAACTCCCGCTTAGTCTTTCTGAGGCAGAAGATTTACTTGAAGAATGCCGTAATACAGCAAAAAGAATTCGTTCAAGGCGTCCTCGGTGAGGACGCTTTTTTTATATAAAAATCTACTAACATCCTTCGATTACCAATAATTCTTCCGCCTGTTTTAGTGTTAAATCTGGGTTTTTAATCCGGTTTACCCACCCAAAACTTCGAAAATCGTCCCGCCTGGCGAGCTCGCTTCGGCCGCTTTCTCAAGAAGGCGGTTTTTTGTGGGGAAGATTGGCAAGGATAAAAATTCATGATTTAATTATGTGACAACAGAACATTAACATACACTTTAGAAAGGAGCGCAGAGATGAATGATGATTTTTTCAATGGAATAATAGACCAACTAGGAAGTAAAGGTTTATTAAGGAGTGGGGGAGAAAAGATAAAATATGATCTTCAGGAACCTCCTTATTTTCCCAACAAAGAAAGTCTTAAGATAATGCTCGATAATATCCGAATTCATCTTCAAAAGAAGTTTCCCGGTCAGCTTGTGCTGGGTGAATGCTTCAACCCTCAGGCTAATTTTTTCTACATTGCTAGAGTAACACCATTATGGCGGCCTATTATTAAAAAGCAGAGGGGAAAAAGAAGAGAATTTCTTTTTTTTCTTTTTGACGAACCATCAATCATATTAGAATGGGTAACAGAAAAAAAACATATCTTTTATTGGATTTCTGATGAATCACTTCAGGATATCGCACAAGAAGAAATACAAAACTATTTACTAACTAGCCTTGGATCTTGGACAATGGAAAAGTATCAGATTAACAAATTTTAAAAAGCCCACAAACCTCTTTTCAAGAAATGGAGGAATGGTGGAGAAAATTAGATTCGTCAAAAGAGCGGATTTGTGCAGTAGTTTAAAGTTATTTATTCAAAGACCGCCCAGCAATTATACCGGAATCAACTTCTGGCAAGGGCGGTTTTCTTTTTCGTATATAATTAAATATAAATTCTAATATCTTCCAAAAAATCGCCAAGAAAAAACATGTCTATTACCAAACAGGGTTTTTTGGTAGAATAGGAATAGAATGAAAAATAAAATTATAATTATTTTAATAGTTTTGGCCATTTTAATTGGAATTTGGCTGTTTTCAACACTAATAATCGAAGAACTAAAGGAAGAGCCGATCGCTTGCACACAGGACGCAAAGCTTTGTTCCGACGGTTCTTATGTTTCCAGAATTCCGCCAGAATGTGATTTTGCCCCCTGTCCGAAAGAGAATCTTATTCAAGTTGAAAATCCGAAAGCGAACGAACTAATCTCCAGTCCATTACTTGTTAAGGGCAAGGCCCGGGGCAGTTGGTATTTTGAAGCCGATTTTCCCGTAAAACTTTTTGATAACAATGGTTTTCTTTTGGGCGTAATTCCAGCTCAGGCCCAAGGAAATTGGATGACAGAAGATTTTGTAGATTTTAAAGCCACTCTTCCTTTTGCGGTTCCCTCTACTTCAAGGGGCAAGTTAGTTTTAGAAAAAGATAACCCTTCGGGATTACCAGAGCATGACGATGAGTTAACGGTTCCGGTTAATTTCAGCGATATACCAGAGGTTCCAGATGAATTTATAACCGTAAAGATATTTTTAAGCGATTCTCGTTTCGCGAGTGAACCTTATTTTAACTGCTCCAAAACAGTGACCGTTGAAAGAGAGGTTCCTAAAGCTTTAGCAGTAGCCAAATCCGCCACAGAAGCTCTTTTGCGGGGAGCGACGCAGGAAGAAATAACCCGGGGATTTGTTTCAAATATAAATACGGGAGTGAGAATTAAAAAATTAACCATTGAAAACGGCGTGGCTAAAGTTGATTTCGACGAACAGTTGGACTTCCAAGTTGGGGGATCTTGCCGAGTGGCAGCCATCAGGGCGCAAATTACTGATACCTTAAAACAGTTTCCAACAATAGACAGCGTTGTAATTTCCATTAATGGTAGAACAGAAGATATATTACAGCCGTAAACTTGACAGGCCGGAGCGTTGATATAGAATTATATTTGCGAGAGGTTCCAACGGGGCTAGTCTCTCAGTGGCCTCTCTTTAAAAAACAAGGGCTTCAAAAATAAAAGTAATCCGAGGATTGCTTTTTTACATGAAAGGAGCCCGAAATAAATGCCAGACAAGCCAAAACCATCTGGTAAGTAACCAGAAGAGGCGCCGCCGAAGCGGCGCCTCTTTCTTTCCTTGAAAGTATAATATTAAAAGGATAAAATAAGGATGTAGATATTTTGCACTTTACTTCTCAAGCCCTCACGGGCTTGATTTTTTTTGAAAACTTTACTTTTTGGGAAATTTATATTATATTTTAAGAAGAATGAAAATTGACTCCGAAAAAATTGAAGATTTAGAAAAAAAACTCCTCAACCTTGAGGACTGTCTTTGACTTGGAAGAGAAAAGAAAGAAAATCAAAGAACTGGAAGAGGAAATGCAGAAGCCGGATTTCTGGAAAAATAAAGAAAAAGCAATAAAAGTCAGTCAGGAATTGAGCCGGTTTCAGGCAGAGATATCCGACTTCAAAAACTTAAAAAAAGAAATCGGAGAATTGAAAGAAAGGCCAGCCAATATTTCGGAAGAGAAAATCAAAGAACTGGAAAAGAAACTGAAAGAAAAAGAACTTCAAGTTTTCCTTTCCGGCAAATACGACAAAAACAATGCTATTTTGTCAATTTATTCGGGGGCGGGCGGTCAGGACGCCCAGGACTGGGCGACAATGCTCTTGAGAATGTTTGAAAGATACTGCTTTTTTAAAGGATTTAAAACAAAAATTTTACACCAATCGTTTGGCGAAGGAGGGGGACCGGACGGCAGAATCGGCACAAAATCGGCAATAATGGAGGTGGAAGGATATTATGCCTTTGGATTCCTAAAGAAAGAAAGCGGAGTTCACAGATTGGTCAGAATTTCTCCTTTTTCGGCAAAGTCTCTACGCCATACTTCATTTGCTTTGGTTGAGGTTCTGCCCGAGATTTCAACTCCCGAGGAAAGCGAAATCAAAATTAAACCAGAGGATTTAAAACTGGAAACTTTCCGGGCCTCCGGCCCGGGCGGCCAGTATGTCAACCGGAGAGAGTCAGCCGTTAGGATAACACATTTGCCAACGGGCATTACCGTTTCCTGCCAGGGCGAAAGGTTGCAGGGACAGAATAAGGAAAAAGCAATGAGCGTTTTGTTTTCTAAACTTTTCCAGTTGAAAGAGGAAAAAGCCAAAAAAGAACTAAAAAAAATCAAAGGAAAAGAAGTATCGGCCAGTTGGGGAAACCAAATAAGGTCTTACGTTCTTCATCCCTACAAAATGGTAAAAGATTTAAGAACAGACGTTGAAACTTCGAACGTTGAGGGGGTATTGGACGGCAATATGGACGAATTCATTTTGGCTGAGATAAAATTAAATTAAAATGATCAGGTTTCAAAATATTTTTAAAATTTATCCACCCAACACAGTCGCTTTGGAAGATATAAATTTTGAAGTAAAAACGAAAGAATTCGTTTCAATTGTGGGGAAATCGGGATCCGGCAAAACAACCTTGCTGAAACTTTTGATGGCAGAGGAAAGACCGGATCGCGGCCGCGTTTTTTTTGAAGATCAGGATGTTCATAAAATAAACCCAAAATATTTACCCGATTTACGATTGAGAATTGGAGCCGTATTTCAGGACTACAAACTTCTTCCTTTTAAAAAAGCCTATGAAAACGTGGCTTACGCCATGGAAGCCCTGGGTGCCACGGATGAGGAAATTAAAAGAGATGTGCCCGAAGTTCTGGATATTGTAGGTTTGGCTGAAAAAGCCGACAATTTTCCGGCTCAGCTTTCGGGTGGTGAAAAACAAAGAGTGGCTATTGCCAGGGCCTTAATTCACAGGCCCGATATTATCTTGGCAGATGAGCCGACCGGAAACCTCGACCCTTACCACACTTTGGACATTATTCGTCTTCTGCTGAAAATTAATGAATTTGGCACTACGGTTGTTTTGGCAACCCACAACAAAGATGTTATAAATTTCATAGGGAAGAGAGTGCTCACCCTCCAGGACGGGAAAATAGTAAGAGACGAGAAAAAAGGAAGGTTTGTAATTTAAATTTAAAATGCCAAAAGTCTTAAGCCGCGTTATAAAATCAGGATGGAAAAGTTTCTGCCGGGACGGGGGATTGTCAGCCGCCAACATTTTCATTATGGTAATGACAATCTTTTTGATAACTTCGCTTTTCCTTTTTAAGGACTTTAGCGGTTTTTTAGTTTCCAACATAGAAGAAAAAGTTGACATTTCCGTTTATTTCAAACAAGAGGCCTTGGAAGAAGATGTTTTAAAAGCCAAAGAAGAAATTGAAGATCTTTCACAGGTAACGGCGGTAACTTATGTTTCTCCGGAAGAAGCCCTCGGAGAATTCAGTCAAAGGCACAAAGACGATCCGATAATAATGGCTTCTTTGGAAGAGTTGGGAATAAATCCCTTTCCTGCTTCTTTGAATATAAAAGCACCAGATCCGGCAAAATACGGAGAGATAGCCGAATTTATAGAAGGATCTGATTTTTACAACTTGATTGACAAGATTGATTACTATCAGAGAAAGCCGGCAATTGAAAAAATATTTTCCTTTACATCAAATATAAACAAAGGCGGTATTATTTTTTCTGCCATTTTAGTGATAGTAGCAATTTTAATCGCTTTCAACACAATACGACTGGCAATTTACAGCTCAAGGGAAGAAATTAAGGTCCAGAGGCTGGTTGGCGCATCAAATTCTTTTATCAGGGGTCCTTTCTGGGTACAGGGGATACTGATTGGATTTTTTGCCGCTCTAATTTGTCTATTACTTTTCGCTTTAATCTGCTGGATATTCGATTCCAGATTAGATTTTTTATTCCCGGGGTTCAGTTTGTTTAAGGTTTTTACTTCAAATTTCTGGCTGATTTTCTTCATTCAGTTGGTTTCCGGAATCGCTATTGGAGTAATTTCCAGTTCAATAGCCACCAAAAGATATTTGAAAGTTTGATTTTTGCGGGGTGGTGCAATTGGTAACACGCCACGCTCTGGACGTGGAATTCTTGGTTCGAGTCCAAGCCCCGCAGCACGAGTCAGCGCAGTATCGTGGATGACCGAAGAGGGTCATTTTGAACGTAATTTCACGACCCGTCTAGGATGTCCTAGGCCCGTACCTTTCTAGGTCATCGAACTTTTACGAATAAAATAATTTTATTCAAACTTGACTTTTTTTGACAATCTGCTATAATTGTAGTGTAATATAAAGTTCTTTGAAACATAGGTTCAGAACTATGAGACGAGCGTTTTGGATATCAGATTAGCTGGTTTCTAAAATGCTCGTCTCATTGGGAGACAAGCCGTCAAGCCCGAACGATTCGGGTAAAAAAATATATGGAGGTGATAGACGATGACGACACAATCGATCACGTCAGGACAGACAAAGCAGTTCAAGAGGTTTGTCGAGGACGCTGCCGACAAGGCACTCGCCGAAGTCGGTCTCGACAAAGATGGGCTTCAGAAGCTCATCGAAAATGGTGACGAGTTCCAAGCTCACATCATTACTGGCATCAGGGAGCTCTCTGTGAGCAACCAGTTCGCTGACGAGGAAGTCAAATCCAGCTACGGATACCTGTCAGGCTACAAGCCCAAAGGTATTACCGGGCAGACCAACATTCTTCGTCAGCTCATTCCTGGCATCGGCTTCGCCGATGAGAAGCTCGCCCAGCAACCGCTTCCCGCCAACGCCGAAGGATGGTTCGCTATCCCGAAGTGGCAGTCGGTCGCCAAAACCTACAATGAAGCGGTCGAGAAAGTGCTGGAGCTGATTAAGCAACAGCGCAAGGGCAAGTTCTACAACTGGCGCGAAGGCAAACTCGGAAAGCAATATCTCCGACAGCATGAGCGCACAGTCAAAAAGCTCGAAGCGCTGGCTGACCAGCAGAAGGGTTACGACATTCTGGTCGTAGCTGCCCAGTTCGGTCTCCGCCACAGAGGTCGCAGTGTCCGTCGGGCTCGTGAGGTCTTCACGGCTAACGAGTTCGGACTCGGTGCATTCGAAATCGGATGCATGTTACTGACGCATCCCGAACGCTTGCAGAACTACGACGACCTGTGGATTGACTGCGCGGGCAACGAATATGCCCCTGATGCCGGTGGCGATTTCTCGAGCGTTCCCTGCTTCCACTTCATCGACGGCAGGGTCAAGTTCGGCGCGCGCTGGGTTGCCTACCCGAGCGACTACTCTGGTTCGGCGTCTGGGTTTCTCCCGCAGTAAGTAGAATCTCGAAGACTTGGACACTTGGACTTTTTGATACTTTGAGTCCTTGCGTCCGCAACAACAAAAGGGGTTATTCACATCTCAGTGGATAACCCCTATTTTCTTTTTTTGATAATATATTCCAAATTAAACTCTCTTTTGTTATACTATAAATGAGCTTAGGCTAATGCATAGCAGTTCACGGATTGCTATCGCCGAACTCTCTCTTTAGGAGAAAAAACAACCAGAGTCTTTACGGCCAAGGCTTTAAAGAGCGTGTTGTGCTGAGGAGATACTGCTTGCTTTTGCTTAGCGTAGGTTCCCGTTTTTAGCGGGATACTACCGAATAAAATTCAAGGCCAAAAAGATATAAGCCTTTAGGCAGTAAACTTCGCGGTCTGGTGATACGGACGAGCGGAGGCAATTAACCTGATGCCGATGGCGATTTCTCGAACGTTCCCTACTTCAACTTCAACGACGGCAAGGTCAAGTTCGACACGAACTGGGTTGACAACCCGAACGACAACTATGGTTCGGCGTCTGGGTTTCTCCCGAAGTCTCTCCACAAGCTACAAAGGGCATCCATTGGGATGCCCTTTGTAATTATCTCTGCCGAGTAGAACGCAACCAACCACCAAGCATTCTTCCAATCTCATCAACCGATTTCTGTAAAAGAATATACTTTTTGTTATCAAGCATCTTTATTTCTTTGGAAAGCCTTATAAAGACTCTTAAGAAATTCAGCCTTAAGCTTGTTTTCTCTAAAATAGGAATCTTTTCGGCCTTCGGAAGCTGGCTCGCCCATAAAATATTCTCTAAGATATCTAAGATAAGATTTTCACATCGTTGCCAAAGAGTATATCTATCTTGCTTGGGAATTACGTTACGGAAACCATAAAGAGTTTTATACAGCTCGTAAGTTTTCTTAAAAATTGGTATATCAAATTCGTCCATAGAAAATATGATAATTTATAAAAATGTTTTTGAAAAGATAATCTCGTTGGAAAATTTGTTTTCGGCGTGGGATAAATTCAAGAATAATAAACAGAAGAAACGGGACGTGCAATATTTCGAATGGCGGCTCGAAGAAAATATTTTTCAGCTTCACAGGGATTTAGAGTCTCGTAATTATGGGCACGGAGCCTATACTTCGTTTTATATCCGTGACCCGAAACAGAGGCATATTCATAAAGCTACCGTCCGAGACCGCATACTTCATCACGCCATCTTCGCCGCACTTAATCCCATCTTTGAACCAACATTTATCTTTAATTCGCTTTCTTGCCGCATCGACAAAGGAACACATAAAGGCATAGATATTCTGGATAAATTAACGAGACAAGTCAGCAACAATGCTTTTAAATCCTGCTTTGTTCTCAAATGCGACATCAGGAAGTTTTTTGAAACAATCGATCATAAAATCTTATTAGACATTATCCGCAAGCGAATAAAGGACGCTAATGCTATGTGGCTTCTTGAAGAAATTATCGAAAGTTTTACATCTCGTTATTCTACCTTCCTTGAACGAAAGGGCTTGCCGATAGGAAACTTAACTTCTCAACTTTTCGCCAACATTTACCTTAATGAATTCGACCAATTTATTAGACATAAATTAAAAGTAAAAAATTATATTCGTTATACTGACG
>Ga0180433_10000418_pt1 | contig 72517 bp, 72 predicted proteins | sample SS_ome_8_FD_132980 | JGI IMG/M metagenome (GOLD analysis project Ga0180433, IMG submission 132980) | Hypersaline lake sediment archaeal communities from the Salton Sea, California, USA - SS_1_D_1 metaG | ecosystem: Environmental > Aquatic > Non-marine Saline and Alkaline > Hypersaline >...
ACACCACCAGCATCGGAGAGGACAGCCTTTGAAAAATACGGTGGTTCGTATTCCCGGACCATCATGAATCGAGTACTTTTTGATATCAAATATTGTCCCGGTAATATTTTTCATAATAATTTTAAATTTACTATTCTATTTCTACAATATCAAGCAAATTAGATATTTTACTTGACAAAATCTATACAATCAGCAAATTTTGTAGTTTAAGAAATGAACAATATACTGTATAAATTATAGTGTAAAAGCTTCATAAAATAAACAGAATATAATCTTATAAACGGTATTGAATTGGAAAAATAAAACCTATTTACACATTCTGCGTATAATATAAAACGATCAGTTTCGATCAATGATTAAAAAAAATAGCTGGCGTGATTATGATGCTGATAAAAATATCGATGAGTGATAATTAAAATTATATTACGTAAAATTGAAATCTTTAACACACCATATGGAGAAAATATGAAAAAAATTGTTGTTTTATCACTTCTACTTTTCTTGAGTTTTTTCAATATTCATAAAAATATTTCTGCAGCAGAAGCTCTCTGCCCCGTGAGAATTACTGCACCTCCAGAAATTGATGGTTTTCTACACGAGACTGTATGGAAGCAAGCACCTTCACAAACGGAATTTATTACCTGGTATCCTGATTTCGGGAAACCACTCAGCCAAAATACTAGGGTGTGGTATGCATATGACCAGGAAAATCTCTATTTCGCTTTCCGCTGTTATGACAGTGAACCGGATAAAATTAAATCCTCAGTTTCAGCAAGAGATAAAATACGTTCTGATGACTGGATTTGTCTGAATATTGATACGTTCAATGATCAACAGTCACTCTATGCTTTTTATGTAAATCCTCAGGGCATACAGGAAGACAGCCGGGCAATCGGTACTAATGAAGATATCAGTATGGATTTTGTCTGGTACAGCAGAGGTCGTATTGATGAGAAGGGCTATACAGTTGAAGTTCGTATTCCTTTAAAGAGTATCCGGTATACTAAAGATGAACCAGTAACTATGGGAATTATTTTTGAACGGCGTATCAGCCGTACTTCTGAACAGGCTACATATCCACCTCTGGATCCTGATCAGGGTGCTAATTTCAATACCCAGATGCAACCTATTATATATAATGGTCTGAAAAAATACAGTTTACTGGAGATTCTTCCTGCAGTTACCCGGGGGAATATTCGTTCATGGGAAGAAGAGGGGTGGAAGACCACCAGACGAACAGAAGATGTAAGCTTGACTGCAAAATACGGTATTACACCAAGTCTTATTTTTGATGCCACAGTAAATCCTGATTTCAGTCAAACTGAGGCTGATGCCGGACAGGTGGATTTCAATCAGCGGTTTGCACTGTTCTATCCAGAAAAACGGCCATTTTTTCTTGAGGGAAGAGAAAATTTTAATTTTGGCGGATCAGTGCATGGCGATCCATTGTATTCAATGGTGCATACTCGAACTATTACTGATCCCCGGCTGGGAATCAAGTTTACTGGTAAAATTGGAGCTAAAAATACTATAGCATCTATTTATGCGTTGGATAAATTACAAGAAAATCATCCTTGGGGAACTGATGCTAATGTAGCAGTTTTACGATACAAACGTTCGCTTCAGAAGGATGGTTATCTAGGTGGTTTTTTTACGACTCGGGAGAGTCATCCATATTATAACCGTGTAGGGGGAATAGACAGTTATATTCGTCTGACCCCGTCAAGTTCTTTCGGATTTCACAGTTTTTTATCATGGTCTCGAGATGAAAATACCAGAAAGATCACACAAGGAAATGCCAGTGGACTTACTTATAATTATCAGACCAGGAACTGGGAAGTATCCTTACATGGAGTGAATTTGTCCCCGGATTTCCGTAATGAATGCGGGTATGTTACACGAACTGGTATATTTAGTATGCAAAGTTCGCTGATCCGTCATCTATATCCTCAGACAGGAGTGATAAAACGTTTTGATCCCCAGTTTTCAAGTACTTTTGCACATGATAAAGAAAGTGATCTTTGGGAATGGGATCAATCATTAAGTTTTGTTTTTTTATTACCCCGAAGTACTTTAATTTTTTTAGGATATACACAGGCCAGTGAAATATACCTAAAACAGCAGTTTGGTCGGAGCAGGATAAAATTCAGGTTCTGGAGTCAGATCGTGAAACAGTTTTACTTTAATCTGCGTTATGATTATGGAGAAAAAATCCGGTACAGTATCAATCCATATCAAGGCCGGGGGAATGACGGTTCAGTAAGTATGATTTATCAGCCATCAGATCAGTTCCAGAGCACTTTCTCTGTTCAGTACAGTGATTTGCATAGAAACAGTTCTGGAGAAAAAATATTTCATTATACTATTATTCGTAGCAGGAACACTTATCAATTTAACAGATATCTTTTTTTTCGAATCATTGCTGAATATAATGATTTCTATGAAAAACTTCTTACTGATATTCTGATATCATTTACCTATATTCCAGGGACCGTGATTCATGCTGGTTATGGTTCTATCTATAACCGAATGCAATGGAAAAATGGAAATCAGATACAGACTGAAAAGTTTTACGAACACCAAAGAGGAATTTTTTTTAAGGCCTCTTATTTGTTACGGCTTTAGTGAATATAAAGTAAATGTTTATCATGTATTAGTGTTTTTTTATATAAATATCATATATAAATACATTTTAAATAGAATAATTGATATTTATTAAATCATTTCGAGTATGAATAATAAATTTGATTTAATATTTTAATTTATTACATTATTTCTAAAAGTTAATTTTTATATTTAAAATAAATCAGGTTGACGAATAAATTAGAAAACAACCGCAGAGTTCAAGGAGTAAGTAATGAGAAAACAAAAAGATAATATATTATTTCTTATTTATTGTATATTATCTGTATATTCCTTCGTGTACTCAATGGTTTCATCATTCTAGAATATTTGGTCAACCTAAATAGGAGGTATGTATGTTCAGAAACGCCAAGTTATTGGAACCAGATCGTTCTGGATTATTTATCATTGATCTTCAGAGTAAATTATTAAAAGCTATGTTCAATAAAGATGAATTGATTGAGAATTGTCAGAAATTGATAAAGGGATGTATTTTGTTAGAACTGCCTGTTTTTTTAACTGAGCAGAATCCTGAAGGATTAGGTAAGACTTCAAAAGTTATTAAAAATGCCATAGGAGAAGCAGAGCCCATTGAAAAGTCAACATTCAGTTGCAGTGGAATAGATGGCTTTATCAATAAAGTCAGGTCTCATAAACTGGATCAGATAATTCTTTGTGGTATAGAATCTCATGTATGTGTCTGGCAATCTGCAATGGATTTTCTTAGTAGTGATTTTCAGGTAGTAGTGGCAAAAGACTGCACTTCATCCAGAAGACAAACAGATTATCAGAATGCCTTACAACGTATGGCGCAGGAGGGTATAGCTGTTGATTCAACAGAGATGATTCTTTTTGAAATGATAAAAAGTCATGATACTGATGTTTTTAAGAAAATATTGGAGTTGATTAAATAATTTATATTTTTCGGGTAATTTATTCTTGCTATTATCATTAAAAATTGTTATTTTCAAAATGAAACAAATTGCAAAATTAAAGGATGGAGGCTATAGTGAATATCCAGAAAATACTAATTATATTAATATTTTTAATGATTAGTATTAATTCATATTCTCAACAAGATGAAAGATATATTAAAGTCGATCAGGAGAATCTACGTTTACAACCTAATGGAAAAATACTGGGTAAATTAAATTCAGGAACTAAATGTAAAATCTTGGAAGATAATTCAAAATGGATGAAAGTACAGATAACAGGATGGATATGGAAAGGATCCTTAACTAACGATCAGACTATGGTATCAGGATATGCTATTCAGGCGAGTCACATTTTAGTTAATTCAGAAGAAAAAGCTCAGGAAATTCTTAATAAAATTAAACAAGGAGCATCTTTTGAAGAGATGGCGAGAGTTCATTCAATTGATAAATCAAGTGGAAGAAATGGGGGGGATCTAGGGAGTTTTTCACGCGGGGATCTTAATCCAGAATTTGAGAATGCTGCATTAAAACTGAACGTCGGTGAATTAAGCGGAATAGTCAAAACCAGTTTAGGTTATCATATAATAAAAAGAACAAAATAGTAAATGGAGGTTACAATGAAAGAAAAATTCAAAGAAATTTTTGAGCGGGTAAAACAGATTAGTTTCAAAACCAAAGACACCTGGGCAACAATAAAAGATGAAGAAGCAACAGTGAGCGGGATTTTCAAAAATTATTTATTGATATTAGCAGCAGTTCCTGCCCTGGCAAAATTCCTGGGAAGAATGATTATTGGTTATCCGGTTCCATTTTCAAGATCGATTCGTTTAAGTTTCGGCGAATCATTATTAACTGCATTAATTGAATATGTGATCTTGATCGTCGGTATCTGGGCAGTGTCAAAAGTTATAAGTTTTTTTGCACCAAAATTCAATGCAGTGCAGGATGATGTTAAATCTTTTAAGTTAGTAGCTTATAGCTATTCACCCTATTTAGCCGCCGGTATTCTTTTTATTATACCTTCCCTGGGTCCGTTAGTTGGATTAGTTGGAATATACACGATAGTTGTATTTTATTTCGGATTGCCAATTGTTCTGGATATACCGAAGGAAAAAGTTTTACCGTTCTTTGTTGTAATAGTTGTTTCTATGATTGTCATTTATATTATAATAAGTGCAATATCTAATTTATTTTTGAACATATTTACTCCTGATGTATTTATCGGTTAATGTAATTAACATTAATCAATACATATGATGATTAAGAAAAAAGATAGAATTCTATTTAATTTATCAAATCAGTTAGGTAAAAGTCTAAAACGGGAAGAAATTTTAAAAATTTTTGCCTCGTATATTAAAGATTATTTACCCTCAGTAAATGCATTTGAAATTTATCTTTTTGATGGGAGTGATCAAAAATTAAAACTGCAGAAGCAGTCCTTGATTCCAACAGGATTGATTAATTCTGATTTATTTAATATTGAAAATGGATTACCAGGAGAAATAATAACAGCAAAAAGACCGGTTGCTGTCAGTGATCTATCAGAAGTAGAATATTTAAAAAAGAGTGTTTTTAAAAAAGAGAATATCAATTGTTATTATGGAATACCCTTACAGGCTGCTGATAATATAGTGGGGATGATTGGTTTCTATATAAGCAGTGCTGATGAGCTTACAGATGGTGATAAACAATTTTTTGGGGATATCTCTGAAACTCTTTATTTGTCTTTAAGAAATGCGAATCTTTATGAACTGGCAGAATCCAGAACCAGACGGTATATGTCAATCAGCCGGGCAATTGCATTGACCAGACAATTAGGTACTGTAAAAGATGTATTACAGGATATTTCAAAATCCTTAGTTAAATATCTTGGTTTTGATCAGTCCTGGATAGGCATTATCGATACTGATAAAAAAATTATTGAAGGAAAGTCTGGATATGGACCAGTTTTCAAAAAGAATGATATAAATACAGCTATTGATATCTCATCGGAATCTTCACATCCTGCAGTTGAATCATTATTAAAACAAAGACCAATAGTATACAGGACTGTTGATGAATTAAAAAATAAGAAAATCAAAAAATATTTTAAGCAATGTAACTTTACTAATTTTGCTTATGTCCCTATTATCAAAAGTGAAGAACAGTCATTGGGTGTTATTGGTGTTTATTACGTATCAGAACAGTCAATTAGTGATGACAGTGTTAAAACACTATCCAGTGTAGCGGAATATGGATCATTTGCTATAGAAAATGCAATTTTATATGAAAAGATAACTAATTCTGAACAACGTTATCGGATATTATTTGAAGCTGCTGGCCCCAGTCTGGCAATCATAAATAATAAGGGGATTTTTCAGTTAGTGAATAAAGCTTTTGTAGATTTAAGCGGTTATACTAAAGAAGAATTAATTGGAAAAGTAAAAATTGATTCTTTCTTACGAGAAGGGGAGACATCTGATCAGCAAATAAGAGAAATATTTGATAAACCACCGCAAAATTGTGAATTGGAATTTTTAGACAAGCATCAGAATATTCGACAAATACATATATCAACTACAACTATTAGTAATTCTTCAGATGTTTTAATTTCAATTATTGATTTAACCAAACAAAGAGAGCTGGAAAGGAGACTTTTCAGAAATGAAGAACTGGCATCCATTGGAGAATTATCGGCTTCTATAGCGCATGAAATAAGAAATCCCCTTATTTCAATAATCAACTCTGTCAATTTACTGGAGGATGAAGATCAGATGTCTGATGATGGTCGTCAGGTTTTAGAAATTATCAGAGAAGAATCAGATCATCTCTCTGTGATTGTTGATGATTTTTTACGATTTGCCCGACCACAGCAGCTTAATCAAAAATTTGAAGATATTAATGAATTAATCAATCATGTTGTTAAACGCCATAAAGAATGGAATGAGGATGATATTGTCTGGAAAGAAAAATATGATTCTTCCCTGCCAAAGATAGAATTAGACAGGCATCAATTCCAGCAGGTTATCACGAATTTATTAATGAACAGTCTGGATGCCATGAGGGACAGCGGGAAGGTAACAGTACGAACAAACAAGGAGGAGAGATTCGGAGTAAAAGTGGTAAGAATTTCAGTAAGTGATACGGGTATGGGAATTCCTGAACAAGACATGAAAAAAATATTTCAGCCTTTTTATTCTTTGAAAGAGAAAGGAACAGGTATGGGTTTGGCAATATGTCAAAGAATTATTGATAATCATGGGGGAGAATTATTGGTTGACAGTGTTGAAGGGGAAGGAACAACGTTTTCAATATTGCTTCCTCTAACAAAATAATAATAAAATTTGAGGAGTAAGATGCCAGAAATATTATTGGTTGATGATGAAAAATCTGTACGTACAACACTTTCAATGTTTTTAAAAAAAGCAGGGTATACTATAGAGGAGTCACCTAATGGTCAAGATGCCATTGAAAAATTAAATCAGAAGTTCTATGACTTAATTATAACTGATTTAAAAATGAAACCAATTGATGGGATGGAGGTTTTAAAGAAAGCAAAAGAGATAAATCCCATTACTGAAGTTATTGTGATGACTGCATATGGTACAGTAGCCAGTGGTGTTGAAGCAATGAAATTAGGAGCGTATGATTACATTATGAAACCTTTTAAAAATGACGAGTTCTTAATTCTTGTTTCCAAAGCTTTAGAGCATAAGCATCTTCTTACTGAAGTAGAAAAGTTACAGGAAGGATTAAAAGAAAAATATAAATTTGAAAATATTGTTGGCAATTCACAAAAAATGCTGGATGTAATATCAATGGTGTCAAAGGTTGCACCTATGGATAGTACAGTCTTAATAAGTGGTGAGAGCGGAACAGGAAAAGAACTTATTGCCAATGCAATTCATATTAATAGTAAAAGAAAAAATAGAGCTTTCATAACTATTAATTGCGGTGCAATTCCTGAACATTTACAAGAAAGTGAACTTTTTGGACATGTAAGAGGGTCCTTCACCGGAGCAGTAAGAGATAAAGTAGGTTTATTTCAAGAAGCAAATGGAGGGACGTTGTTTCTTGATGAGATTGCTGAGACTGCGTTAGCTACACAGGTGAAACTTTTACGATTTCTCCAGGATGGGGAAATAAGAAGAGTCGGTGATAATGAACCTTTTATGGTAAATGTTCGTTTATTGGTTGCAACGAATAAGAATTTGGAAGAAGAGATTGAAAAAAATAATTTCAGAGAAGATCTTTTTTACCGAATAAATGTAATACCAATCCATATGCCTCCATTGAGAGAACGAAAAGATGATGTACCCCTACTTGTAAATCATTTTTTGGATAAATTTATAAAGAAAACAAACAAAAAAATTGAAGAAGTATCACCTGATGCTATGAGAATTCTTTCAGGTTATAGCTGGCCTGGTAATGTTAGAGAACTTGAGAATGTTATGGAAAGAGCAGTTATTTTATCAAATCATAATGTGATCACTCCTGATGATTTACCAAATTCCTTATTAACCAGTGAAGATAAAATAAAAAGTAAAGATACGTTTGAAGAAGAATGTACCCTGGAAAAGTTAAATAAAAAATATATTTTAAGAATATTGGACAAGTATTCCTGGAATCAGAAAAAAGCTTCTTCTATACTTGGAATCTCAACCACAACTTTGTGGCGTAAATTAAAATCATATGGTATAGAGCCTAAAAAACGATGATTTAAAGTGCTGGTCATTTTTAAACCATATAATTTTTATATAGGGGTTTAAAATGTTTGAAGCTAAATCAAAATTAAGTGCTATCACTCAAAATGTCATAATTGGTTGTTTAGCAGGTTTGTTAATTGGCTATAATTTGAAGTTTATATTTAATTCTATTGGTGCTTCTGATTTATTATGGATAATGTTTTTTATTCTTGGACCACTTATTGGTTATTTAAGTGGAAGAGAAAGACATAGGTTTGAAAAACTGAAGAGAGAAAAAGAGATGCTGGAGAAAGATTTTGAGGGATTAAAGAATAAATTACAGAAATCTTCTCAAAAGTATAGACTTTTAATTGAAAAAGCAGATGATGCTATATTTTTAACATCCAATGATGGTAAATTTTTACTTTATAATCCGGCCACTTCTTTTTTTACCGGCTATTCTTCAGGACAATTAAGAAAAATGAGTGTTTCCGATCTGGCTTTAAATAAAGAATTTGGTTTAATACCTAGTGAATATAAATTCGAAAAAGACAGTTATAGGTATGATACTGTGTGGAAGAAAAAAAATGGTAATACACTAAGATTGAATATTAATGCAAAAAGGATTGCATATAAAAATTATATTGTTGTACTACATATTGGACGTGTAATAAAAAAAGAAACCGAGACCTCAGATACATCCTTTACTGAACATGTAAAATTAATCCATAAACATAATTTAGAGGATATGTTATCATTATTTAATTCATTTTATAATCAAGTAATTCAACCAATGAATACAACAACGAAATTTATAGATTATTTAAACAAAAATTATCCTGAGGAAAAAGATAAATGCGACAGTCTATTGAAAAAATGGGATAAATCAAAAAATATTATGGAAACAATTTTAAATAAAAGAGCCCGGGATGAAAAAAAGACTCCATCCAATTGGAATTTAAATGAAATAATATACCAGGAATTAAACTTCCTGAAATCAACTATGGATACAGATTCATTTGTGGTTGAGACCTCTATGGATAAATCCTTACCATATGTTCATGGAATTGGCAAAGATTTTTCATTAGCATTGGGTATGATTTTTAAAGCAACAGTTAAATCCTTAAGCGAATCCAATGATGAATTTTTAGTATCAACTCGTTCAATAAACGATAAAAATATCCTAGAAGTTAAATTCTCGGATAACAATAATTTTGAACAGCAGTTAGCAGAATTAGTATATCCATCTGTAGATGGTAATGATTCAAAAGATTTTTCAAGTCCAGAATTTGGTTTGCAGGTAATAAAAATGTATTTTGATATGTTACATGCGGAGTTTAATATCGAAAAAGAAAATAAAAAATCTGTTATCAGAATCAGATTCCCTATAGCTGATGAAGGTAAACAAAAAGATTCTGAAGAGTTCACAAGACTATATGATGATGATGATTTTTTACTGTAATAATGGAGAAAAATAGTGAAGAAAAAAAATGATGTCCTAATAGGGATTATTATTGCTCTTGTAACCTTAATGTTAATTTTTATAATAATGAATATTCGATCAGAGAAAGATTCATCGGATTTTATTAATATAAGTTCAAGTGGAAAGAAAGTTGGCGTTATACAGTTATATGGGACCATATATAGATCTGCAAATATTATAAAAGAGATTGAATTTTTTCAGGAACAATCATCAATAAAGGCAGTTATTATTAGGATAGACAGCCCAGGTGGTGTAATCGGTTCTTCTCAAGAGATATATAATGCCGTAAAACGAGTCAGAGAGAGTGGTAAACCGATTATTGTTTCTATGGGTAATGTAGCAGCTTCAGGAGCATATTATGTATCATGCGGGGCAGATACAATTATCGCTAATCCCGGTACAACAACAGGGAGTATAGGAGTTATTGCTGAATTTATTAATTTAAAAGATTTATTAAATGACATTGGTATATCTTTTCAAACTATAAAAAGTGGTCGTTTCAAGGATACTGGCTCACCTTACAGAGAATTAAATGATGCTGATAAACGATATTTACAATCCTGGGTGGATGATGCTTTTAATCAATTTGTAGATGTTGTTACTGAAGAAAGACAATTGTCACGTAAAGAGATATTGAAAATTGCGGATGGAAGAGTATTTACAGGAAGTCAGGCACTGGAAAATGGCCTGATTGATTTATTGGGTGATTTTCAAACTGCTATAGATCTTGCTGCTGAATTAGGAGGAATTAAGGGTGAACCAGTCATTGTAAGAAAAAGAAAATATGAGGTTACTTTATTTGATATATTGTTGCAGAAAATTGAAGGAATAATACGTTTATCCAGTGGCTCGGTTATTAAATATAGTCTGTAATTTTATCGGAGTTTTATCATGACCAAAGCAGATATCATAGATATTATTTCAAAAGGAACAGGTCTTACCAAAGTTGAAACTGGTGCAGTTATTGATGGTTTTTTAGCAACTGTCAGTTATGCACTTCAGAATGGAGATAAAGTGGAACTGCGTGGTTTTGGTACTTTTGCTTTACATGAAAGAAAGAAAAAAGTAACACCCAATCCGAAAACCGGGAAAATGATGGAAATCCCTCATCGTGTAGTTCCTAATTTCAAACCTTCAAAAAAATTTAAAGAATCTGTTATGAATACTATGAAGGAAAAAGGTAAGTTTGTTTCAGATGAGCCTAAATCACAAATAGATATTTTCTCAGACTTAGATAGTTTTTTATAATTTATGAAAGGAGGGGTTAATTTGCCAAGCGGAAAAAAAAGAAAACGTAAAAAAATTACAACTCATAAAAGAAAAAAACGTTTACGTAAAAATCGTCATAAAAAGAAGAAGAAATAATGTATAGTAATGGAAATGATGTTGCTGATTTTGACTTAATTAACAGAGAAGCTATAACAGTAACAGAATTAACCAAAGACATTAAAAAATTATTAGAAAATAAGTTTCCATATTTATGGGTTAAGGGAGAAGTAACAAATTTTAAAAAACATTCATCAGGACATTTATATTTTTCATTAAAGGATGCCGAATCCCAGATTTCCTGCGTCATGTGGAAAAACAGGAATAGAAATTTACTATTTCGCATACAGGATGGAATGAAAGTCCTTGTTTTTGCTAGTATGAATATATATATGCAGCAAGGCCGTTATCAGTTGAATGTACAGCAAATTCGTCCTCTGGGAAAAGGAGATTTACATATTGAGTTTGAAAAATTAAAAAAACGTCTTGATGAAGAGGGGCTTTTTAATAAAGAACATAAAAGAGATATACCTCTTTTCCCCCAGAGAATCGGGATTGTTACCTCTCCAACTGGTGCAGCTATACAGGATATAAAAAGTGTTCTACAAAGACGTTTTCCTTCTCTGGAACTTATCCTGTGGCCTTCCGCAGTACAAGGTGAAGGTGCTGCGGAAAAAATAGCAGAAGGAATTGAAGCTTTTAATCAATATGCTAAGGTCGATTTACTTATTATAAGCCGGGGAGGCGGATCTCTTGAAGATCTATGGCCCTTTAATGAGGAAGTGGTGGCCAGGGCTATATATAAATCTGAAATACCGGTTATTTCAGCAGTAGGACATGAAATAGATTATTCCATAAGTGATTTAGTCGCAGATAAACGTGCTCCGACACCATCTGCCGCTGCAGAAATAGCAGTACCAGACAGAGAAGAATTATTAAAAAATCTTTTTACTTATAAGGATAAATTGATACAATTAATTTTTAGTTTATTTACTGTATATCATGAAAACATTGAAAGTTTAAAAGCGAGCTATGGATTAAGGCGTCCTGTTGATAAAATTCGGGAATATTCACATAGGATTGATGATATAACAACTCATTTTATAATGGTAGTAAAAAATCATTATAATGCTAAACAATTAAAAATAAATAATTTACTAGGTCGATTAAAAGCTTTGGATCCTCAGTCTGTTCTAAAAAGAGGTTACAGTATTACAACCCTGTTACCTCATGGTACAATAATTAGTCAGTCTAAAAAATTAAAAAAGGATAATATAATTAATACCAGATTCGCTCAGGGCAGCGTTGAATCTATAGTAAAAAATGTTAAGAGTACATAATGAAAGATAATATTAGTCAGAAAAGTTTTGAAGAAGCATATGATCAGTTAAAGGAACTGGTAGAAAAACTTGAGAATGGAGAAACTGATTTAGAAGAATCACTTAAAATATTTGAAGAAGGTATGCATCTGATTGATTTCTGTAATAAGAAGCTAGAAGATGCTGAAAATAAATTTAAAGAATTACTCAAGAATGATAAGGGTGATTTTAGCCTGGAAGATATTAATACATAGGTGATGTATGGGTAAAATTTTAGACACTGTTAATTATCCATCTGATTTGAAAAATCTTGATGTGAAAGAACTGTTATTATTGGCAGAGGAAATAAGAAATTTTATTATCTCAAGTGTATGCAAAACAGGAGGGCATCTTGCTCCTTCTCTTGGCGTAGTAGAATTAACCATTGTTTTGCATTATATATTCAATACACCTGTTGATAAAATTGTCTGGGATGTGGGACACCAGGCCTATGTGCATAAAATTTTAACCGGCAGAAAAAAAATGTTCAATACTCTTCGTCAATATGGAGGATTAAGCGGTTTTCCCAAAATCACAGAGAGTGAATATGATTGTTTTGGAGTAGGACATTCTTCAACTGCTATTTCTGCAGCATTGGGATTTGCCACTTCAAGAGATCTGAAGAATGAAAATAATAAAATAATTGCTGTGGTTGGTGATGGGGCAATGACAGCCGGTCTATCTTTTGAAGGTCTGAATAATGCCGGTGCTTCAAAAAGAGATTTAATTGTTGTGTTAAATGATAATAGAATGTCAATATCACCGAATGTGGGCGCTTTATCAAAATATTTTACTCAGATTATTACTAATCCATTATACAATAAAATCAAAGAAGATGTCTGGTGGTTAACCGGTAAGCTGCCAATGGGTTCAAATAAAGTGAGAACTGCTGTACAAAGAATCGATGATGGTCTAAAAACTATGGTGGTAGAGAGTTCATTATTTGAACATTTAGGATTCAGATATTTTGGACCAGTCGAAGGTCATAATATCAAAGAATTATTGCGTGTTTTTAGTGATGTCAGCAGATTAAAAGGCCCGATTTTAGTACACTGTGTAACTCAGAAGGGAAAAGGATATAAATTTGCTGAAGAAAATGCAACTAAATTTCATGGAATCGGGAAGTTTAATTTGGAAACAGGCAGTACAAAATCAAAAAAACTACCATCTTATTCAGAGGTTTTAGGTAAAACTGTTACCGAGATTGCAGAAAATGATGAAAAGATAGTGGGCATTACAGCTGCTATGGCTGAAGGGACAGGATTAAAATATTTCGCCCAAAGGTTTCCTGAAAGGTTTTTTGATGTTGGTATAGCAGAACAACATGCTGTGACATTTTCTTCCGGTTTAGCATTAAACGGGTATAAACCGATAGTAGTGATTTATTCAACTTTTCTGCAAAGGGCCTTAGATCAACTTATACATGATGTTGCTTTACAGAATGTACCTGTCATTTTCGCATTGGATAGAGCAGGTCTTGTAGGTCATGATGGCCCTACACATCATGGAAGTTTTGATCTTAGTTTTTTACGATTTGTTCCAAATTTAGTGCTTATGTCACCAAAAGATGGAAATGAGTTCCGTGATATGTTATGGACTGCATTTAACTATAACAAAGGCCCGATTGCTATACGATATCCCAGAGGTCAATGCTCTGGTTTATCTAAAAAATATAATTTCGATACACTTAAAATTGGTGAATCTGAGATTGTAAAACCAGGTGAACATATTGCCGTTCTTGCTGTAGGAGATAGAGTGATTTCCGCAGTGAAAATTGCTCAACGACTGGAACAGGAAAATATATCTGTCTGTGTAATTAATTGTAGATTTATCAAACCACTGGATAGTAAAATGATAATAAAAACCGCTAAGAAGTTTCCTATCTTATTTACACTTGAAAATAACAGTATAATTGGCGGACTAGGTAGCGCGGTTGCAGAGATAATTGCCGAAAAAAGATTAGGTGACAATTTGATTTTCCAAAGATTAGGGTTGCCTGACAGATTTATTACTCATGGAGATACAGATGTTTTACTTAAAGAAATTGGATTGGACATCAATTCTTTATCGGAACAGATTAAAAAGATATCTCGGAAAACATCAATTAAAAATACTTTATTCTCAAAACTAAATTTTAATAAGTAATTACATGAAAATTGCTTTATTTGCCAATACTAATAAGCCTGAAATTAAAGAGGTAGCAAATTCCTTAATAAATTGGCTTCTGAAACGACATATAGATGTAATTATAAGCTTTCATTTATCGGCAATCTTAAAACTAAAAAATAATAAAGTAAAAATTGTTGAAAGAACAGACCTGGCTTCTGAAAGTGATGTAATATTGACCTTAGGTGGTGATGGGACTCTTTTATTTGCTGCAAGATTAGTCGGACCTGCTCAGACACCCCTTCTTGGTGTCAATATGGGTGGACTTGGATTCTTAACTGAAACATCTTGTGATACACTTTATAGTAAACTTGAAAAATTGATTTCAAATGAATATGCTATATATAAACGTATGACTATAAATTGTGAGATTGAAAGTAAGAATATAAAAACTACACATCTTGCCCTAAATGATTTTGTTGTGCAGCGTGCTACAAGTTCCCGGGTTATCGAGATTGACCTTAGTATTAATAATACTTTTTTCAATAAATATATATCTGATGGGATTATAATTTCAACACCGACAGGTTCAACTGCATATTCATTATCTGCAGGTGGGCCAATAGTTATACCCTCACTTGAGTGTATGATTATCAATGCAATCTGCCCTCATGCTTTGACAGTAAGACCGGTAGTTATTCCTGCTGAGAGTAAAATATTAATCGAAATAAGGGAAAGTGAGAAAGAATTACTTGTTACTTTGGATGGTCAAGAAAATCTGTACTGTCATACTCCTATGAAAATTGGTATATCAAAAAATGACTCTTGTATACATTTAGTAACTTTTAAAGAATATAATTTTTTTGAATTATTACGTCAAAAACTTCAGTGGAGAAGTTTGCCAAAAAAATAATTTTTAATAATAATATTAAATATTATTTCTTTATAATTTTTATTTTTTTAATTGCTGGTCTTTTCGATATAAAAATTTTCTTTATGATTGGAAAACAAGGTATCAAAAGTTTATTGTTTCATAAACTTTGACATGAAATAGGGGTAGAATCATGAAAATAAGAGAAGAAAAGATTGAAAAATGGGTGAAGAAAGGGAAGAGAAAAAAAATAATAAGAGCTTTAGAAAATAAATATTATTATGTCCGAGAATCAGCTGCCAAAGCGCTTGATAAGATTGGTTGGAAACCTGAACATGATGAAACAGGTGCAAGCTACTATGTCACTAAAGGTAATTATCAAAAATGTATAGAAATTGGCAATGCAGCAGTTGTTCCATTGATAAAAGATTTAACGAGTCATGATATAGATATTCCTTGTTCAGCAGCTAAAACCTTGGGGGAAATTGGTGATCCTAGGGCAGTAAAACCATTAATAAAAGTTTTAAAGAATAAATATTCTTTTGATCGTTTAGCAGCAACTGTAGCACTGGGTAAAATAGGTGATGCAAATGCAGTAAATTCATTAATTAAGGTCTTGAAGGAACAGAATGTAAGTATGACCAAAGCAGCAGCTGAAGCCTTAGGTAATATTGGTAAGCCTGCAGTAGATCCGTTGATTAGGGCTTTAAAAGATGATACTAGAGATCCCCATGGAGGAATAGCTATAGCTTTGGGTAAAATTGGTGATAAAAGGGCAGTAACTCCTTTAATCAAGTCTTTGAAAGATGACAATGTAGATATCCGCAGAGAAGCAGCCGAAGCCTTGGGAGAGATTAATGATTCACGTGCTTTAAATCCATTAATTAAAGCTTTTATGGATAATGATATAGAAGTTCGCAAAAGTGCAGCTAAAGCTCTAGGTGAGATCGGTGATGCAAAATCAGTAGATACATTAATCGGGGCTTTGACAGAGAATGATGAAGATATTCGCAAAGAAGCAGCTAAAGCCTTGAGTAAAATCGGAAAGCCTGCTGTAAACTCATTAACCAAGACTTTAGAAGAAGAAGAATATTTTTTGTATCGCTTAGCAGCAATCGGTGCTTTGGGTAAGATTGGTGATAAAAGGTCAGTAGATCCCTTAATTAAGTTGTTAAAAGATGACAATGTGGATATCCGCAGAGGCACTGCTGAAGCTTTGGGAGAGATTGGTGATGCGAGAGCAGTTGATCCATTAATTAAAGTTTTGGAGGATGATTATGTAAATGTCCGTAAAGCAGCAGCAGAAGCTTTAAGTAAGATTGGAAAGCCAGCAGTAGAAACGTTAATTAAAACTTTGCGAGAGAAAGATTATTGTATTCGTTTGGGAGTAGTCACAGCCTTAGGTAAAATTTGTGATGCAAGGGCAGTAAATTCCCTTATCAAGGCTTTGAAAGACGACAATGCAACTATCCGTGGAGAAGTAGCTAAAGCCTTGGGTGAGATTGGAGATGCCAGGGCAGTAAACCCGTTAATCAAGGCATTGAAGAAGGATGACTATGCAGATGTATGCAAAAATTTAACTATACATGAGGAAGCAGCTGAAGCCTTGGTCAAGATAGGCAAGCCAGCAGTGAATCAGTTAATTGAGGCCTTAAAGAATGGTAATAATGAAGTTAGTGAAAGAGCAGCTAAAGCCTTGGGTGAAATTGGTGATAAAAGGGCAGTAAAACCATTAATCAAGGCTTCAAAAGATTACAATATACTTGTCCGCATGGCAGCGACAGAAGCCTTAAGTAAGATTGGCAAGCAACGGGTAGATCTATTAATCAAAGCTTTAAAGGATGACCATGCTGATGTTCGCATTGCTGCAGCAGAAGCTCTTGGTGAGATTGGTGTTGAAAAAGCAGTAGGTCCACTAATCGAAGCTTTGCAAGATGATGATATCCATAATCATGGATTTATAGCTGAAGCCCTGGGTAAAATTGGAGATGAAAGAGCAGTCGGTCCGTTAATAAAGGCCTTAGAGGAAGATGATATGTTAACCCGGGATAGAGCAATCGAAGCTTTAGAAAAAATTGGTACGCCACAAGCACTAAAAGCTTTAGAAGATTATTGATAGATTAAAGAGGATAGTGATCCACCAAGAATCAAACTTTTTTGAACTCCTGCGTCAAAAACTTCAGTGGAGATCATTGCCTAAAAAATAATACATAATTATAAATTAATATTATATTTATTCCATTATTCTATTTTAATTTCCTTTGCCCAATCAGGTGTCAACATTGAAAGAAATTTTTTAGTCCAATTTGTAATATATTTACCTTTTTTGATAATAATACCATAAAGACTATTATTACAAAAATGACTTATTGGAATCACTTCCAGGAATAATTTGTGTTCACCATATATTGCAGTTTTAGGAATTATTGCAATGCCAATACCTTTTTCTACATATTGCTTTATTGTTTCTGCATTAGTAGCTTCCATAATAATATATGGATTTAAATTATGTTTTCTGAAATTTTCATCTAATTCTTCTCTTGCTATTAATCCCTTTTCATAAGTAACAATGGGGTATTTCTGAATATCATATAAAGTAATGTTTTTCTTTTTGGATAATTCATGCCCTTTAGAGGTGATTAAAATTCTTTCAATAGGTTCTAATTTTATTACTTCTAAATTTTTTGGAATATTATTATGAATAGGTGTTATACCAAAATCAATTTCTCCAGACTGTGTTAAGGATATTATTTCCTGCCAGCGTCGTTCTAAAATTCTAAATTTAATTTCCTGATATTTTTCTGAGAATTTTGTGATTATTTCGGGAAGCAAATTCATGATTATAAAGGTAGTTGCTGCAAAAGTAAGTATTCCCTTTTCAGTACCCCTCATATCTTCAAAAGTAATTATTAAATCTTCGATTGATACAATAATTGAAGATATTAATTCAAAGAAAATTTCACCGTCATGCGTTAAATCTTTTTGAGGACCATATCTATGAAAGAGTTTTGTATTCAGCTCTTCTTCCAAAGAAGATATTTGCTGACTGACAGCTGATTGGGTAATATTCATTTTTTCTGCAGCTTTAGTTAAACTGCCAAATTTTGCACTGTAATAAAAGCCTTTGAGTCGTTGTATATCCATTTTAATTTGTCATTTATAAAATTTACGAATTATTTAATGTTATTATGTTATTAAAATATACAAAATAATATTTCAACAGGCAAATATTTAATATTAGAATTTATTTTATTAACATTTTTTATTATAAGTGATGCTAATGATGAATATAAACATTTTTTTCTTGACTTATAATACAAGAGGTATTACATTAATTTTAAACTACGACTTCTAGTGATTTTATGTAGAAAAAATAATAGAAGTAATAATGCTAATTAAACAACAATTTTACGCTATAAATATAGATTTACCTGATTGGAAGCATGAAATATCTGATCAGGTATTTTTATTTTGCACAAATGTTAATAATAACATATTTAGTGGTTACAATTAAATTTTATAACTAATTTAATCGGAGAAAAATCAATGGGTAAACCAAAGTTTGCAATTTACTGGGCTGGAAGTTGCGGGGGATGTGAAATAGCTTTTCTAGATATTCGAGAAAAGATATTGGAAGTGGATAAAGCAGTTGATCTGGTTTTTTGTCCTTGCATAATGGATCCCAAATATAAAGATATCGAAGAAATGAAAGATAATGAAATTGACGTTTGCCTGTTTAATGGTTGTATTCGCAATGAAGAGAATCTGCATATTGCTGAGCTTCTAAGAAAAAAATCAAAAGTATTAGTTGCTTATGGGTCATGTGCAACAGAAGGCTGCATTCCGGGATTAGGAAATTTAACCAATAGTGAAGATATTCAGAAATATGTGTATGAAGAATCACCTTCTACAGGCAATCCTAAAAAAATCCGTCCCCAGACTAAAACTAAAATAAAGGAAGGGGAATTAACAATTCCTAAAATGTTTAAATATGTCCGGACGCTGGAACAGGTAACAGATGTTGATTATTTTATGCCCGGATGTCCACCGGTTGCAGAGCAGATCTGGAATGTTATTGAAGCTGTATTATCTGATAAACTTCCTCCCAAGGGATCAGTTATCGGAGTAAATAGTAAAACTGTGTGTGATGAATGCGAAAGAACTAAAACCGATGAAAAAAAAGTAAAAGAATTCAAGAGACCGCATATGGTTGATCCAAAAGACATTGATCCTGAAAAATGTTTGCTCGAGCAGGGAATTATTTGTAATGGTCCGGCAACCAGAGCTGGTTGTGGAGCGCTTTGTCCCGCAGTTAATCTTGGATGCAGAGGATGTTATGGACCTGCGGAAGGTATACAGGATATGGGTGGAAAACTTGCAGGGGCAATAGGATCAATTATAGATAGTGATGATCCAGAAGAAATTGAAAAAATTGTAAGTCAGATTGTTGATCCTGTAGGAACATTTTATCGTTTTAATTTACCAAGTTCATTATTAGGGAGAAAAATGTAATGAAAAAAGTAACTATAGATCCCATTACAAGACTTGAAGGTCATGGAAAGATTGAAATATTTTTAAATGATAAAGGTAATGTTGAGAATGCTTATCTTCAAATTCCGGAACTTCGCGGTTTTGAGAAATTCTGTCAGGGGAGACCTATAGAAGAGATGCCCCGTATAACCTCTAGAATTTGTGGAGTTTGCCCTGAAGCTCATTTAATGGCATCAGCAAAAGCATGTGATGCAGTATATAATGTAGATATACCGCGGACAGCTAAAATGCTTCGCGAACTTTTATACAGCATATTTTTTGTTACAGATCATACCACTCATTTTTATGCACTGGCTGGACCGGATTTTGTGGTTGGACCAGATGCTCCGAAAGAACAAAGAAATATTCTGGGTGTAATTCATAAGGTTGGAGTAGAAATAGGGGGTAAAGTAATAGAAATCCGGGGAATGTGTCACGAATGGATCAAAAAAATGGGTGGTAAAGCAGTACATCCAGTAGGTGCAGTTCCGGGCGGAATGAGCAAAGGACTTACAAAAGAAGAGCAAAAACAGCTGATAAAGGATGGTAAAAAAGCAGTTGAGTTCGGACAATTTACTATAAAACTGTTTAATGATATAGTTTTGGAAAATAAAGAATATGTGGATTTAATACTAAATGATATGTTTGCCCATCAGACCTATAACATGGGTTTAGTGGATGAAAATAACCATCCCAATTTTTATGATGGCGATATCCGGGTTACAGGTCCGGATGGAAAAGAATTTGCTAAGTTTAAACCCGCTGATTACCTTAAACATATTGAAGAACATGTTGAACCCTGGTCCTACCTTAAGTTTCCCTTTCTTAAGAATATAGGGTGGAAAGGCTTTACTGATGGTGCTGAAAGCGGTGTATACAAAGCTACACCACTTTCCCGTTTAAATGCATCTGATGGAATGGCAACGCCATTAGCTAATGAAGAGCATGATAGAATGTATAAAACCTTAGGCGGAAAACCTGTCCATCAGACTTTAGCTACGAATTGGGCCCGTATTATTGAACTTCTTTATTCTGCTGAACGATGGGTAGAACTTGCAAGTGATTCTGAAATTACCGGTCCCGATTATCGTGTTGTACCAACTGAAACACCAAACGAAGGCATAGCAACTGTAGAAGCCCCCAGAGGAACTCTCTATCATCATTATAAAACAGACGAAAATGGCATGATTACAGAAGCAAATTTAATAGTAGGAACTACCAACAATAATGCTCCGATTAATATGTCTGTAAAGAAAGCTGCAAAAGGGTTAATAAAGAATGGTAAAGTTAATGACGGATTACTTAATATGGTTGAGATGGCTTTTCGTGCTTATGATCCCTGTTATGGATGTGCTACGCATACTCTCCCGGGTGAAATGCCTATGATTCTCAAGATTTATGATCATAATAAAACGCTGGTAAAGGAACTTAAACGAAATTAATTCTTAATGCAGGATTAGATAATATAAAAATAAATGAAAATACTTGTTTTAAATTGTGGAAGTTCATCAGTCAAATTTCAATTGATTAATATGACTGACGAAAAACTTGTTGCTAAAGGAGTAGTGGAAAAAATCGGATCCAGTGATGCAATAATAACATACAGACCAACTGGTAAAAATAAATTACGAGAGATTCAGGAAGTTCCGAATCATAATACAGCACTTGAAATTGTACTTTCTTTGTTGCTCCATCCTCAACATGGAGTAATTAAAGAAAAGAAAGAAATAGATGGTATAGGTCATCGAGTTGTACACGGAGGAGAAGATTTTTCTGATTCTGTATTGATTACTGAACAAGTAAAGGATACTATACAGCAATGCATTCAGTTTGCCCCATTACATAATCCTCATAATTTAAGTGGAATTAAAGCATGTGAAAGACTTCTTCCGGGAATACCTCAGGTGGGAGTATTTGATACTGCTTTTCATCAAACTATTCCCAAAAAGGCTTTTTTATACGGACTTCCGTATTCTTTGTATAAAAAATTAGGTATTCGACGATATGGATTTCATGGTACCTCTCATAAATTTGTTGCCCATAAAGCTGCAGAGATATTAAAAAAACCTTTAGAAACTCTTAAATTAATAACCTGCCATTTAGGAAATGGTGCCAGTATTACAGCTGTTGATAAAGGTGTTTCTGTTGATACATCTATGGGATTTACTCCTCTTGAGGGACTGGTCATGGGTACCAGATGTGGAGATATTGATCCTGCTTTGGTTCCTTATATTATGGAAAGAGAAGGATTAGAAACGAAAGAAATCGATCAAATAATGAATAAAAACAGTGGCATGCTCGGATTAACAGAAACTACTAATGATATGCGGGAAATTGAAGAAGAAGCCTTCCGTGGAAATGAAAAGCATAAACTCGCTCTTGAAGTTTATTGTCACAGAGTAAGAAAATATATTGGAGCCTACATTACTATACTCGGCGGTATAGATGCAATTGTATTTACCGGTGGTGTTGGAGAAAAATCATTTTATGTCAGAGAACATTCATTGAAAAATCTTGAAAAACTTGGTATACAAATTGATTTAAAACTAAATGATAAAAATAAAATAAGTATTGGTCTTGGAAAAGTTAAAATTTTAATCATTCCTACTAATGAAGAGCTTGCTATTGCCAGAGATACAAAAAATATTTTAGAATCATCTGAGAAAAAATCCAAAGCCGTTAGTACAAAAAAGCAAGCTCAGGAAGAAATTAGTGATCTTAGTGAAGAAGAAAAAGCCCAACTAGTTCTTCTGTGGGCTGAAGATCCAAAATCATCGGTATCAGAAATAACCAGAAAATTAAACAAAAAAATTGGAAAAAATATTGACGTCCAATCAGTGAAGAAAAAATTAAAAATATTAGGATTATCCAATCCTTCTGAAACAGATAAAGTTAAGGAATAGAAAAATTGGCAAAAATAAATAAAGAAGAATCCGGATGGATTATTGCATTAAGCTGGCTGAGTGCTTTAGAAGAAACAGCCCGGGATTTTCATGGGACCAGACCGCATGTTTTTGCTAAACGTGCCTATGAGCATTCAGTACAGCATTTTATACACAGACTCGGCAATGAATATGGTATCCGGGTTGCAAAAGCAGATTCTATTCGACAGGCGGTGGATCATTACATTCAACTGGGAATCGATGCTGGATTATTCAGAGACGCCAGTGATTTTGATTTAGAAGAAATTACTCCTTTTCGTCTTTCCATCACTGTACATAACTGTAAGTATAAAAAAAGCTGCAGATCTTTAATTGAACAGGGATTTTCCATCAGAGATCTTACCTGTGCACGTATTGGATGTTTCAGAGCAGCTGTTAAAGTAATTGCTAATATTGATTGTGACTATAAAGTACAGGATTTTGATATAGAGGGTATTTGTAAAGGATATATTGAACGAGTATAATGAATACAACTGAAACAAACAAAATCAATGAATTAATCAAAAAAGCACGTACTGGGGAAGATCTGGTAATTCGCAGACAGTCTATTATTGATTTAGGGTATAAAAAACATGAATATATTTACCCGGTTCTAGTAGAACTTCTCGATGATGCTTCTTCGAGTATACAACATGCTGCAGTAATCTCTATGGGCAGATTAGGAAATCCCGAGGCGATTGATGAACTTGTCAAACCTAAAATCTTTGATTCTTCAGTAACCAATATCAGATGGGCTGCAATTATTGCTCTTGGACAATTAGGTGATTATCGGATTATTGATCATTTATTGAGGAAGTTAGATGATAAGGAATGGATAATAAGAAATCAGGCTGTTACAGTACTGAAAGATAAAATTCAGGAAATAATTAAACTTAAAAATATTTCTCATTCTTATATACTCCTGAAACTTTTTTCTCTGGATGATGAAGAGATAATTGTGCTTGCTATCCAGGGCTTTTGTGCTCTTGGAGAAGAAAGTGTGAATATTTTGCTGGATGCACTTCATTCTATGTCGCCGATCTTAAGAAAAAATGCAGCCAGGGCTTTGGGAGAACTTACTTCATTCAGGGCAGTTGATTCTCTTATTGAATTAATTGATGATGAAAAGTGGGAAGTTCGGGAAAGTGTAGTAAAAGCTTTGGGGGAAATTGGTGACAGAAAAGCAATTGATCCTCTGGTAAATGCACTGGCAGATAATGTGGAAAAGGTACAAAAACAGGCAATGGAATCCATCTTGCTTTTTGGTAAATTGTGTACGGATGCATTACTTAATAAACTGTCATTCGAAAAAGATAAATTTAATCTTAGAGCAATCATATTAACTCTTGGTAGAATTGGTGATAAACACGCAATACCTGTATTAGTTAATCATCTTCGCAGTAGTTATTTTGTTGTTCGAATGGCAACAGTTAAGGCATTGAAACGATTTAAATCTGCAGATGTTATCGACATTTTGGTTCCCTGTCTTTCATTTAATACTTCTGATATCAAACAACTCATGCGTGATGCGAAAAATAAAGACAATATGCATCTACAATTACGTGCGATTAAAGCACTCGGAGACCTGGAAGATCATCGGGCAGTAAATACATTAAAAGAACTTGTTGAATTAGGAACAACAAAAGTGCAAGATGCTGCAATCCAATCTTTAATACGAATTGGTTGTGCAGCATGGGGAAGATGCTGTGCTATTATGGTGCTCAGTGATGCAAAAAATAAATCGCTATTACCTTCTCTGTGTAACTCATTACAGGATGATTCAGATAACGTTCGTCTGGAAGCAGTAAGAGCAATAGCTAAAATTGGCGGAAAGAAAGCTGTGAACTCATTAGTGGATATTGCAAAAAAAGACAGAGATTCATATATCCGTTACGAAGCAGTACGATTTTTACGTCGAATTGGAGTTGGTCATCATCAGGTGTTAGAGCTTGCACTAGCAGCATTAAATGATAAATCCAGGGATGTGCGTTCTCAGGCAGCCAGACTATTAGGAAATTTTCATCACGCAACTTCAATTCAACCTTTACTTAACGCTACTGCTGATAAACATTGGAGTGTACGGGAGAGTGCTGAGAATGCATTAATTAATTTTGGTCAAAAGGCAGTACCTGATCTTATTAAAGCACTGGCAGATTCTTCATGGACCACACGGTTCAGAGCAGCAAGATTATTAGGAGAAATTGGTGATATCCGAGCAATCAAACCACTTGAACAGTTACTCAAAAAAGAAAAAAAGAATAGTGAAGTACGAAGCATGGTTGAAGATTCCTTAGAAAAACTTTATCACAGTGCTGCTGCCTAAGTATATAGGAGATAAATATGCGGATTAAATTAAAACGTGGAAAAAAAGAAAATGATTTTATTGAAAGGGTCAATGAGCTTTCCGGGGAGAATGTGTATAGCTGCTATCAATGCGGACGCTGCTCTGCGGGATGTCCATTTGCATTTGAAATGGATATACTTCCAAATCAGATGATTCGGCTGGTTCAATTGGGGCAGCAGGAAGAATTAATTGGTACAAAGGCACTTTTCCTTTGTGCTTCTTGTTTTACCTGTCAGTCACGCTGTCCTAAAGGGATAAATATTGCAAATGTGGCTGAAGCTGTACGTTCTCTTATAGATCCTAAAGGGGAAGATCATTGCGGGCCAAATGAAATCCCTGTTGATCTTGCTGATGAGCTCCCTCAACAGGTACTTGTTTCAGTCTATAGAAAATTTAGTAAATAAAGAAGAGAAAAAATATGGAAAATAAAAAAGTAAAACTTCATTATTATCCTGGATGTACTTTAAAAGAAAAAACCACCAATTTAGATGATTCTACTCGGAAATCAATGGAAATTTTAGGATACGAATTAATTGAACCAGAAAACTGGACCTGCTGTGGAGCGGAATTTCCTTTAAATGAAGAGAAAATAATAGGTCTGGCAGCTCCTGCACGAATTCTCAGACAAGTTAAGATTGAAGGAGAGGATAAAGTATTCACAGTATGTTCTTTCTGTTTTAATGTTTTAAAACGAACTAACGAAGCATTATTGACTGATCCCCTTAAATATAAAAGAGTTAATGCATACCTGAAAGATGATATTAAAATTAATCATGAAACTAAAGATAAAACCACCGAATTCCCTGAATACGAAGGTGATGTTAAGGTCTATCATCTTCTTGAATTTATCCGGGATGAAATTGGTTATGATAAAATTCGTTCTATGTTAAAAAGAGATCTCAGTAATATTAAAATTGTACCTTATTACGGTTGTCGTCTTCTCCGACCGAAAGGTAACATGAGTATTGATGAACCTGATGATCCTACAATTTTTGAAGAATTTCTGGAAAATATTGGTTGTACTGTTCTGGATTTCCCTTTTAAACAGGAATGCTGTGGTTCATATCTTTCAGTTTCCATGCCGGAAGCTGCAACAGAAGCTTCATATAATATACTTCGTTCAGCTAAACTTAACGGAGCTGATGCGGTAGCATTAAGTTGTCCGCTCTGTTATTATAATTTAGATCGCAGGCAGAATAGAATTAAAGAACAGTTTCTTGAATTTATGGGTATGCCTGTTTTATTCTTTACTCAGCTTCTTGCCTGGGCATTAGGAGTTGAAGAAAAAATTTTAGGACTTGATCAGCATTTTTGTAGTCCTTATTCTGTATTAGGGATAGATGATAAATCTGAGGTAAAAATATGAGCAATAACGGAAAGAAAAAAAGAATTGGATTATTTGTGTGTCACTGCGGTGTAAATATCGCCAGTGTTGTTGACGTAGAGAGAGTAGCTAAAGAAATGGAGAATTATCCGGATATAACATTTTCTACAAATTATGTTTATATGTGTTCTGATCCGGGACAACAATTAATTTTAGATACTATAAAAGAACAGAAATTAGATGCTTTTATTGTTGCTGCATGTTCTCCCACATTACATGAGAAAACATTTCAGGATGTTGCTAAGCTTGCCGGACTCAATCCTTATCAGGTAGAAATAGCAAATATACGAGAACAAGGCAGCTGGGTTCACACTGACAAAGAAAAGGCCACTCAAAAAGCAATTAAAGTAGTTAAATCAATGGTGGAAAAAGTTCGAGCCAATGAAAGTTTGGATCCCATCAAAATTGACGTCAATCGAAGGGCAATGGTAATCGGAGCAGGTATTAGCGGAATTCAGGCAGCAATAGATATTGCTGATCATGGATATGAAGTTCTGCTGGTAGAAAAGGATCCTTCTATTGGCGGACATATGATTCAACTTTCAGAAACTTTTCCTACACTGGATTGTTCTCAATGTATTATGACTCCTAAAATGGTGGAAGCTTCGCGTCATCCAAAAATTAAAATCATGACATACCATGAAGTGGAATCCATATCCGGTTTTGTGGGAAATTTCAATGTCCGAATAAAAAAGAAGCCCCGATATGTGGATGAAGATTTATGTACAATGTGCGGTGATTGTGAAGAAGTATGTCCACAGGTTGTTCAGGATGAATTTAATATGGGTCTTTCCTACCGGAAAGCAATATATCTTCCTTTTCCTCAGGCCATTCCGGGAACGTATACATTAGATATAGACAGCTGTCTTGGAATGTGGCCGGTACGGTGCGGCAGATGTAAAGAGGTCTGTGAACCAAATGCTATAGATTATGATCAGAAAGAAGAAATTATTGAGGAACAAGTTGGAGCAATAGTTGTTTCTACCGGATATGATCTTTATACTATGAAGGCACTAGGTGAATACGGAGGAGAAAAATATGATGATGTTGTTAATGGCTTAGAATTCGAACGCATACTCTCTGCTTCCGGCCCCACTGGGGGTGAGGTTTTAAGGCCATCTGATGGGAAAGTTCCCAAACATGTAGTGTTTATTCAGTGTTGTGGATCCAGGGATCCGGAAAATCATAACCCTTATTGCTCCAGGATTTGTTGTATGTATACTGCAAAACATGCTATGCTGTACAAACACCGGGTGCCGGATGGAAATGCTACCGTATTCTATATTGATGTAAGAACCGGTGGTAAGAGATTTGAAGAATTCTATCAACGTGCTGTTGAAGAAGATGATGTTCTTTATATTAGGGGAAAAGTCTCCAAGATTTTCCAGGAAGGTGATAAAATTATCATTTGGGGTTCAGATACCCTGACCGGAAAGAAAATAGAAGTTGAAGCAGATATGGTAGTTCTTGCCATGGCTATGGTAAAATCCGAAAATATAGAAGATTTATTAAAGAAACTCAAAATCAATACGGATGAAAGTGGTTGGTTGGCCGAAGCTCATCCTAAACTCCGTCCGGTTGAGAGCTTGAATGCCGGATTTTATCTGGCTGGTTGTGCTCACGGTCCAAAGGATATTCCGGATACCGTTGCTCAGGCTTCTGCTGCTGCTGCGAAAATAGGGGATCTTTTTGCACAGGAAAAACTTCTTCATGAACCAACTATTGTGCCGGTTAATGAAGAACTCTGCAGTGGATGCGGAATATGTGTACCTGTATGTCCGTATGGTGCACGGACCTTGGATATGGAAGAAAAAGTAGTAAAAGTCAATGAAGTATTATGTGAAGGATGCGGTGCATGTGCAGCAGCATGCCCTTCAGGAGCTGCACAACAGCGGAATCAGACTGATGATCAAATATTTTCAATGGTTAAAGCAATTTTAAAGGGGTAGATATGTTTGAACCTAAAATCATGTGTTTTCTTTGTAAGTGGTGTACCTATGCAGGAGCTGATCTGGCTGGTACTTCTCGCATGAAGTATGATCCCAATGCAATAAATATGCGGGTAATGTGTTCAAGTCGGATAGATCCTCAGCATATTCTCTATGCCTTTAAGCAGGGTGCTGATGGTGTTTTTATTGGAGGATGTCATCCAGGTGACTGTCATTATGTGGAAGGAAATTATAAAACCTTGCGGAGAATAATTTTATTCAAACCTATGCTTGAGAAGTTTGGCATAAATCCAAAACGTCTAAAATTAGAGTGGATTTCTGCTGCAGAAGGTAAAAAATTTGTTAATTCCATGAATGAGTTTACGGAAAGGATTCGCAGTTTGGGACCACTTATGATAAAAGATATAGCATTAAATGAAGAGGAATAAAATGAGTAATACAACTTCTACAAAACAATCTGTTAAACAAAAAGAAAAAGTCACTGATAAAAAAGTTCCTATTTTTATTATGGGAAAAAAGTACGAAGTGCCAGCATCACTCACTATCCAGAAAGCTCTGGAATATGCTGGATATCAGTTGATCAGAGGCTGTGGATGCCGTGGCGGTATTTGTGGCGCATGCGGTACGGTATATCGTTTTCCGGATTCCTATAGGATTGAAGTCGGGTTAGCCTGTCAGACAGTCGTAGAACCAAATATGTATATTACACAGATACCATTTTTCCCGGCGAACAAAGCAACCTATGATATTGAGAAACTGGAACCAACCGGCTCTACCATGGCTGCTTTATATCCGGAGATTTTTAAGTGTGTAGGCTGCGGAACTTGTACCAGAAGCTGTCCCATGGATATAGATGTTATGGATTATATGTCCAAAGCTATTCGCGGTGATATAGCTGGAGCTGCAAAGCTTTCATTTGATTGTGTTATGTGCGGTCTTTGCAGTGCCCGATGTCCTGCAGAAGAAGCACAGTATAATGTTGGTATTTTAGCCCGGCGTCTTTATGGCAGACATATAGCCCCCAGGGCAAAGCATGCCCAAAAAGCCGTTGAGTATATCAATAAAGGGAAATTTGATAAGGGTTTGAAAGAGCTGAAAAAGATGGATATGGAGTCCTTAAAAAAGGTTTACAATGAGCGTGAATCGGAACCGCAAATGGCTGAAGAAGACTGGATACCAAAAAGTAAAAAATATATTATTGAAAATAATAAATAATAAAATTTAATTTTTTCTTATGGAGTGATCATTATGTCATATACACCAAAATTAAAGAAATTAATTAAAATTGTAGAAAAAACTAGACCGGCCAGGGTTGAAAAGAAGAAAAGAGGTGAGGAGTTCCCGGAAATGTCTCTTGAGGAACGTGAGGATATTCTGAAATACCATCCTGATTTTAAAGAAGAAGGGCGTTCTGAGATTAAGGTTGGACCTAATAAAGGATACAAAATTTCCAATGAAATTGTCAATCTCCTGCATGCGAAAAGCAGAGTTGATCCGGATCAGATTGATCTTGCTAATCCGGATTATGAGACTGATGTCCTTATCATTGGTGGGGGAGGAGCAGGAACTGCTGCCGCCTTAACAGCTAGAGAAAAAGGAGTTAAAGTGCTTATAGCCACTAAACTCCGTCACGGTGATGCAAATACTATGATGGCGGAAGGCGGGATACAGGCTTCAACAAAAAGCGAAAAAGATTCACCCTACTATCATTATTTAGATGTGATAGGAGGAGGACATTTTAAAAATGATCCTGAATTAGTGGAAACATTAGTTACAGAAGCACCTAAAGTAATGACATGGCTGGATAAACTGGGTGCTATGTTTTCTAAATTTGATGACGGACGCTTTATGACACTCCATGGTGGCGGTACCTCCCGTCGAAGAATGCACTATGCCGGAGATATTACTGGTGCTGAAATAATGCGAACGATCAGAGATGAAGCAAAAAATCATCCAAATGATATAAAAGTTCTGGAATTTTCACCAGCAGTTGAACTCATTCTGAATGATAAAGGGGAATGCAGCGGTGCTGTTTTATATAATTTAGAGACTAAAGAATATATTGTTGTAAAAGCAAAAGCAACCGTCATGGCTACTGGCGGTTCCGGGAGACTGCATATTCAGGAATTTATGACCACAAATCACTATGGTGCGACCGGCGATGGACTGATTATTGCCTACCGCGCTGGTGTCCCATTAAAATTTCTCCATACTGTTCAGTATCATCCCACTGGAGCTGTATTTCCTGAACAGGCTGAAGGGCTTCTCATTACAGAAAAATTCAGAGGTGCTGGCGCAAATGTAGTTAATATCGATGGTGAACAATTTGTTTATGAACGGGAGCCGAGGGATGTAGAAGCTTCAGCTTTTATTCGGGAATGTACAGTGAGAGGTAAAGGAGTGCCGACACCAACAGGAAAATTTGGTATCTGGTTAGATTCTCCTATGATTGATTTAATAAAAGGAGAAGGATATGTACATAAGGAATTTCCAGGGAAATGGATATTGTTCCATCGCTATGGAATTGATATAACCAAAGAACCAATGTTGGTCTTTCCAACCCTTCACTATCAGAATGGTGGTCTTGAAATTAACAAAAAAGGCGAAACTGCAGTACCTGGGCTTATTGCCGGAGGAGAAGTTAGTGGCGGCGTTCATGGTGAAAACAGACTAATGGGGAATTCTCTTTTAGATGTAACTGTATTTGGAAGAATTTCGGGAATAACTGCTGCGGAATATGCTAAGAAAAAAGCAAAAAGTGGAAAATTAACTCTTGAACATGTTAAAAAATATAATAAAGCACTTGAGAAAACAGGTATAAAGCTTAATGGCAGAGTAGCGCCTATGGTGCTCCCTGATTACAGTAATCCTGAAGTCAGGGAAAAGCAGCTTACCACTAAGTATATCGGAACATTACGATAATATGAGGTAAACAATGAGTGTCAGATATCGAGAAAAACCTTTTGGATTTGAAAAACCATCCACACCCAAAGGAGAACTCATAATTCTAGAAGACCGGTGTAAAGGATGTGGATTTTGTGTTGAATATTGTCCAAAAGATGTATTGGAAATCTCAGATAAATTTAATAGTAAAGGGTATCATCCACCGGAAGCGATAAATGAAGATGACTGTGTATATTGTGGTTTTTGTCAGTTAGTTTGTCCGGATTTTGCCATCTTTACTATTGTGGAAGAAACACAAGTAGAAAAAGATAGAAGAGAAGCCAGAAAGAAAGAAAAAGCAAAAGTTTAATATAGTATTTAAACATAGGCATTGAATTATGAAAAATTCGAATATTTCTGTACAATCAGGAACTCACACCTTAACAGGTTGTCAAGCTTGTGCTGAAGGTGCTCTTTCAGCAGGGTGTTCTTTTTTAGGGTACTATCCTATACATCCTTCTTTTGATATTGTTGAACGGTATGCCGAAAGATTTTCTGATGTTGATGGTGTCCTCATACAGATGGAAGATGAAGTCTCTGCCCTGGCAGCAGTTCTGGGAGCATCCTGGACTGGTAAAAGAGCCATGACTGTTACTACAGGTACGGGTTTTGCTCAAATGGCAGAGCATATCGGTCTTGGAATCATGCTGGAAACTCCCTGTGTAATTGTTGATGTACAGAGAGATGGTCCTTCAGAAGGAATCCCCTGTAACCCCGGTGCTAGCGATATAATGCAGGCACGCTGGGGTTCTCACGGAGATTATGAAATTATTGCCCTGTCACCAAATTCACCTCAGGATATGTATGATCTGACTATCAAGGCATTCAGTCTTTCAGAAAAATATCGTACTCCGGTAGTTATTGTAACAGATACTGATATATGTAATAAAAAAGAAAAAATAAATATTCCTGATTCTAAAGATATCAAAGTAAGCACTCGTAAATATTATAAGGGCAAAAAAGAAAATTATCTTCCATTCCAGTATGACACTAAAGATCTTATTCCACCTATGGTTGATGTTATGGATGGGTATAGATTCCATGTTACGGGATTAACTCATGATGAAAGAGGGTATCCGGTTATGAATGATGAATGTCAGGAATTGAATGTACACCGCATTGTTCAGAAAATCAGATTATTTGTTGATGATATTATAGATATCGAAGAAGAAAAAACTGATGATGCAGAAGTGGTAATAGTTTCTTACGGTACAACTTCAAATGATGCTCTCAATGCTGTTAAACAGGTACGTAAGGAGGGCATTAAAGCGGGAAATTTACGATTAAAAACGGTTTGGCCCTTTCCTGAAAAAAAGATACTGGAATTAGCAAAGAAAATAGATAACTTTATTGTTCCGGAAATAAATTACGGACAAATATATCTGGAAGTTGAACGCTGTGCCCGGGGTGAAGCAAAAACACATTTTCTTCATCATGATTCAAAAAAAGTTGGGACAGCAGAAGACATTATTAAATTATTAAAAAAAGTGACAAAATAATAGGCAAAAAATGGCAAATACTAACATTAAAAAAGAAAAGTTGCACCCGATGGAAAATCTTCTGAGAATGGACAGAATACCACATATATGGTGTCCTGGATGTGGTATAGGTAATGCAGTGAGTGCTTTTGCTGAGGCGCTGGATAAACTGGAACTCAATTTGGATCAGCTTTGTGTTGTATCAGGAATTGGTTGTACTGGGAGAGTAGCCGGATATATAAAAGTGGATTCTTTTCATACTACTCATGGAAGAGCAATACCGTATGCAACTGGCATCAAACTGGGTAATCCAAAAATGAAAGTGGTGGTTATATCCGGTGACGGAGATCTGGTTTCAATAGGTGGTAATCATTTTGTTCATGCAGCACGGAGAAATATAGATTTAACTGTCATTTGTGTTAATAATTTTATCTATGCAATGACCGGGGGTCAGGTGGCTCCAACTACACCAACACCTGCATATACGACTACATCTCCTTTTGGTAACTTTGAAACTCCATCTAATGTTCCGCAATTGGCTGAAGCCTCAGGAGCCGTGTATGTGGCTCGCTGGACTGCTCTTCATATGAGAAGATTAACTTATTCAATCATTGATGCTATGCAAAAACCAGGATTTTCTGTGGTTGAGGTCATTTCACCCTGCGCAATGTATTATTCAAGAATAAATAGATTGGGCGATGGATTGGATATGATGAAATTTTACTATGATAATTCAGTTATTAAGCACGGAGAACCTACTGATAATCTGGAGATAGATTATCAAAAAGAAATAATTGTAGGTAAGTTTGTAGATCGTGAAAGACCGACATTCTCTGATGCTTTGCAAAATTGGTTAAAAGGAAAGGGAGGATAAGTTTTGAAAGCAAATCCAAATGACGTCTTCACCGGGATATATTATATAGATGGTGATGTCGCAGCAGCATATGGTGCTTTAGCTGCAGGATGTAAATTTTTAGGAGGATATCCTATTACACCATCTACTGAAGCTGCTGAAGCGTTCGCACGAAAAGCGCCTTATGTAGGCGCACAATTTATCCAAATGGAAGATGAATTGGGATCCATTGCATCCGTTTTAGGAGCTTCCTGGGCAGGCAAAAAATCCATGACCATAACTTCCGGACCCGGATACTCGTTAATGATGGAAAATATCGGACTCGGAGCTGCCATGGAAATTCCTTTTATTATAATTAATATTCAACGTGGAGGACCTTCTACTGGTGTACCCACCAGTACTGGTCAGGCAGATATTATGCAGTCAAGATGGGGTTCAAATGGTGATTATGAAGTTATTGCTTTAGCACCTGATTCACCACAGGAAAGTTTTGAGTTTACTATTAAAGCATTTAATCTGGCTGAACGATATCGTGTACCGGTTATGTTAATGGCTGACGAGTGTGTAGGTCATATGACAGAAAAAGTAGTTATTCCGGAAGCTTCTGAGATAGAAGTTGAACCCAGGAGATTTTACAAAGGGAAAAAAGAAGATTATATACCTTATAAACGTGATAAAGATTTAGTTTCTCCACTTGTTAGAGCCGGTGAAGGATATAAATTATATATTACGGGATTAACTCATGATGAAAAGGGATATCCAATTCTGAATAATAAATCACTCCCCGATATTACCAAGGCAACAGTAAAAAACAAAAAATCAACTAATCAATTTTTAGTAGATAAGATCAGAAAAAACAAAGATGATATTATTGAATTACAAGAGCAAGATCTAGAAGATGCGGAAGTGGTGATTGTATCATATGGAATAACTTCTCGGGTTGCTTACAGAGCTTATGAACAGGCAAAAAAACAAGGCATAAAAGTAGGAATGCTTCGTTTAGTCACTGTCTGGCCATTTCCGGATGAAAAGATAACTGAATTAGCTAAGAGTGTGAAGGGATTTGTGGTACCTGAGATCAACTATGGCCAGATTGTATTTGAAGTGGACCGTTGTAGTCATGGACAGGCAAATACAATTCTCGTCCCGCATGGCGGGGCCTCAGTTCATAAACCTGAAGATATTCTGGGAGCTATTAAACAAATTGCAACAGATGATAAGAAATATGATAATGTTATAGAATATACTACTTCATTAGAGAAGTTAATCTTTAAAGGCAGTTTAACTGAAATTATTAATAAATAACGGGTATACAATGGAAAAAATAATAGAAATATTTAAACAGGGAATAGAGAGTTCAAAAATTGATAAACAAAAAATATGTATGGTTTCTGATATTCCTTACCCTTCGGATATAACGGATTATTTGGGTATAGATTTTTTCCATACTTCAAGAGGAAGGGCAATACCTTTTGCAACTGGAATGAAGCTTTCTAATCCGAATTTAAAGCCAGTAGTTTTTATCGGAGATTTTGCAACCTTAGGTGGCAATCATTTTGTGCATGCTGGCAGAAGAAATATGGATATTAATGTCATTTGTATAAATAAATTTAACTATCAGAAAATTGCTGGAGAAGATGCACCTGTAAAATTTCCCCGCATTCCTTTTTTACCGTATGCTTCTTTTGATGAACCGCTCAATATACCGCATCTGGCACGATCTTGCGCAGGTGTATACGTAGCCAGATGGACACTTCTTCATACCGATAAATTAAGTGAATCAATCGCTGAGTCATTTTCTAAAGTTGGATTTACCGTAATTGATGTTATATCTCATATTCCTGAGGTTCTTGATTTTTACTATAAACATTCAGAAGAAAAAGCAGGTGAGGATACCCTCGAAGTAAAAATTACTCCTGATAAAAAAATCATAGTTGGAAAATTTATTGATAGAGAAAGGCCAACTTTTATTGATGCATATAATGAACAACTTTCCAGTGTTCTGGGTGATAAATTTATAAAATTGGAATAAAAAAGAGAGATTATATATGACTGAAATTAGATTTGCAGGGTTTGGAGGACAGGGTATAATCAGATCTGGTATTATGGTGGGAAGAGCCGCTTCAATTTATGACGAAGGTTTTGCCACCATGAATCAATCATTTGGTCCTGAAGCCAGGGGGGGCGCTTGCAGCTCACAATTAGTAGTATCTGATGAAAAAGTTTTATATCCATATGTAACACGAACAGATTATTTAATAGCTATGTCACAGGAGGCCTGCGATAAATTTGAACCTGAGGTAAAGGATAAGGGCAAACTGATAATAGATGAAGATCTGGTTAAACCACAGACAAAAAAGCAAGTTCTTTCTATACCCTCCACCCGATTTGCAGAAGAATTAGGAAATAGAATTTTTGCCAATGTAGTAATGATGGGATTCTTAACAGCTGTTACCGGCGTAGTATCAGTAGAAGCAATGAAAAAAACTATTCCGGAATCTGTACCCGAACGATTTATTGATAAAAATTTAAAAGCTTTTGATAAAGGTTATGAGTATGGTATGAAACTAAAACAAAAAGAATCTAAATAGATAAGGGACTTTATATGAAAATTCATGAGTATCAGTCTAAAGGATTATTTAAAAAATTTTCTATTCCTGTTCCGGAAGGTGAGGTTGCAGATAACAAAAGCCAAGCGGGTGATATAGCCAAGGAAATTGCTAAAAAAGTAGTTGTAAAAGCCCAGGTGCATGCTGGTGGAAGGGGAAAAGGAGGAGGGATTAAAGTAGCTGCTAATTCTAAAGAAGCTGAACAGAGGGCAAATGAGATTATAGGCATGAATCTGGTAACTCATCAGACTGGTCCGGAAGGAAAACAGGTGAGAAAAGTGCTGATCGAGGAAGCACTTGACGTGGAAAAGGAATTATATTTGGGAATGGTTATTGATAGAGAAACTTCAATGATTACCGTTATTGCCTCAGAAGAAGGTGGAGTGGAAATAGAAAAAGTTGCAGCCGAAACTCCGGAAAAAATCATAAAAGTGCCAATAGATCCCAGTGTGGGAATACAATCTTTTCAAGCCCGGAAGGTAGCTTTTGCATTAAATCTTCCCAAGGAATTAATACGGGATGGTTCTAAACTGGTTATTAATTTATACAAACTTTTCATTGAATGTGATGCCTCTTTGGCTGAAATAAATCCCCTGGTTATTACTAAAGATAATCGATTATTAGCAGCTGATGCCAAGGTTAATTTTGACGACAATGCCTTAGAACGTCAGCAAAATATCAAAGAATTACGAGATATCAATGAAGAAGAACCTACAGAAGTTGAAGCTTCCAAATATAATTTAAGTTATGTTAAACTAGATGGAAATGTTGGATGTATGGTGAATGGTGCGGGGCTGGCTATGGCTACTATGGATATTATCAAACATCACGGTTCCATGCCAGCTAATTTTCTGGATGTAGGAGGTGCTGCTTCTGTGGAACGGGTTGAGAATGCATTTCGTATTCTTCTTTCTGATAAAAATGTTAAAGCAGTTTTAATTAATATTTTTGGTGGGATAGTTCGTTGTGACCGGGTTGCAAACGGAGTTATTGAAGCAGCAAAACGACTTGATATTTCAGTTCCGATTGTCGTACGTCTGGCAGGAACTAATAGTGATATCGCTGCTGATATATTAAAAAAATCAGATCTTTCTTTTGAAGTGGCAGAAGATTTAGGGGATGCAGCTCAAAAAGCAGTTGCTGCTGCCCAGTAGTTTGATGATTTATTTTTAAAATTAATAGTTGTGAATTGTATAAATTTTAGAGGTTATAATGAGTATTCTCATAGATGAAAACACTAAAGTGGTTGTACAAGGATTAACCGGTAGTGAAGGAACTTTCCATTCCAAAAAAATGATTGAGTATGGTACAAAGGTAGTTGCTGGTGTTACTCCTGGTAAAGGCGGTACCGAACATGAGGGATTACCAGTATTCAATACAGTTGATGATGCCGTTAAACAGACCGGGGCAAATACATCTGTAACTTTTGTTCCCCCGGTATTTGCTGCTGATGCAATCATGGAAGCTGCTGAAAGTAGTGTAAAATTAGTTATATGTATCAGTGAAGGAATACCTACATTAGATATGGTAAAAGTTACAACTTTTTTAAAAGACAGGGATGTTCGGCTGGTTGGTCCAAATTGTCCTGGAGTAATCACACCAGGTAAGTGTAAGATTGGTATCATGCCTGGTTTTATTCATTCACCTGGAAAAATTGGAGTAATCTCAAGAAGCGGTACGTTGACTTACGAGGCAGTAGATCAATTGACTAAAGAGAAATTAGGACAAACCACATGTATCGGATTAGGTGGTGATCCGATTATCGGCACCAGATTTATTGATGCATTGAAGCTGTTTAAAAATGATCCGGAAACAGAAGGGGTAGTTATGATTGGGGAAATCGGTGGAACTGATGAAGAAACTGCAGCTGAATATATTAAAAATGAATTTGATAAGCCTGTAGTAGCATTTATTGCAGGACGAACCGCGCCTCCTGGAAAACGAATGGGACATGCTGGTGCGATCATAGCTGGTGGAAAAGGTACCGCTAAAGAAAAGATAGAAACGTTACGTACCTGCGGAGTTACTGTTGCTGATTCACCTGCTGAAATTGGAATAACAATGAAAAAAGTATTGAGCTCGTAATAATAATTTACAAGAGTAGGATGAAAGAGAAAAATCATAAATCTATTCCTGGATTTTCTGATTGTCTTGTATGCGTTCAGAATAATCCAAATTGAAAATAAAGAAATTATGGATTGGCAAGGGCTACATGAAAGATAGTAAAGGGGAATTATTTACTGCTGCAAAAGCGAAAATAGTACCATTAAAACATCTAATTTAATTTTAAGTAGAGGAAAACCATGGCAAAAGTAGACATTAAAAAATTGAAAAATATTGTAGGCAAAGATAATGTCAGAGATGATCCTGGTACCCGGTATGTGTATGGTTCTGACTCATCTGTTCATGAATCATTTGCCTGGGTTGTTGTTCGTCCGGAAACTAAAGAACAGGTACAAAAGATAGTCCGTTATGCAAATTCTGAGAAAATTCCCATTATTGCACGAGGATCCGGTTCAGGTATGTCAGGACAGGCTGTCCCCATTAATGGTGGTATTGTATTGGATTTGAAAAAGATGAATAAAATTATTGAGATTAATCTTGAAGACGGATACTGCAGAGTAGAAGCTGGTGTTATTGATGATGATTTAAACCGGGCTTTAAAACCACATGGTGTTTTTTATCCAGTTGCACCTGCTTCAAGTCGAGTGGCAACTATTGGCGGTGAGATAGCTAATAATGCCAGTGGGGTCCGATCAGTTAAATATGGTGCAGTAAGAGATTCTGTACTGGGTATGGAAGTAGTAATGGCAAATGGAGACCTCGTACATCTGGGTTCTCGAACAAGAGTAGAGGCAGCAGGATATCAAATGGATAGATTAATGGTTGGTTCAGAAGGTACCCTGGGAATTATTGTCGAAGCAATGCTGAAATTTGTTCCCATACCAAAATATCGTTGTCTTGGTGTAGCTAACTTTAATACTTTGGAAGAAGCTGGTGACACCATTGCTGCTGTCATGTCTAGTGGAGCCCAGCCTTCCTTACTGGAATTGATGGATAATGTTGCTATTACTGCTGTGAATAAAACTATGGATATGGGATTACCGGATGTAGAGGCAATCCTGATGTTCGAAGCTGATGGAATGGTCAAAGAGGCGGTAGATTTTGAAATTGAAAAAATGAAAAAGATATGTGAAGATAATAATGGGTTTGGTATTGAATACAGCTATGAGGCTGATAAACGAACCAAACTTTTTGCCGGTAGAAAAAAACTTTTCCCCGCGCTTTCTAAATATAAAGATCTTTATTCCTGTACTTCACTTGCTGATGATATGGCTGTACCTTATTCAAAGATGACCAAGATGGCCAGAAAAATTCATGAGATTGCTAAAAAGAACAATGTTATTATGACAGCTTATGGTCATTGCGGTTCAGGCTGTATGCACACCAAAATTCTTATGGATGCTACTAAAGGAAAACAATGGTATAATGCTAAAAATGCGGTAAAGGAAATTTATGAATATGTAGCAGAAATGGGTGGAACCACTTCTGCTGAACATGGTATTGGATTATCCAAAGCTCCTGCATTTAAACTGGAAAAGAAAGATTCATTACCATTTATGAAAGCTATCAAACATGCTTTGGATCCGAATAATATTTTAAATCCTGGTAAAATGATGGATGCACCGGATGATTGGGTGACAGCTACTAAATTACGATATAATGTAAACTAATGTAATGTTAATGTTTAGTTAATTCTTGAGGCAAATATGGAGACAAAATATTTAAAAAAATGGGAAGAAGACTTAAATCGATGTATACGATGTGGATATTGTTTTGAAGGGTGTCCGATCTTCAAGAACCAGGGATGGGAAGTTGATGGAGCACGAGGTAAACTTGTACTTGCGTATGGTTTGTTGAATAAAGATTTAGAGCCATCTGATTTTATAAACCAAAAATTGTTTGAGTGTACTTTTTGTAAAGATTGTGTGGAAAGATGCTCGGCAAATGTTTCTGTACCGGATATTATATCCGCAGTTCGTTCTGATTTGTATGAAGCAGGATTTCACAATGATACTCATGATCAATTATTAGAAAAGATTAAAGTAAGTGGTAATATTTTTAACCAGAAATTATCTCCTCCCTCCTTTAAAGGAGAGAAAAGTGTTTTATTAGGATGTAGATTACTGGAGCGAAAAGACGATTCCAGAAAATATCTCGATCTACTAGAAAAATTAGGACTAAAACCAAAAACTTTTGATGAAACATGCTGTGGGATGCCTTTTGCAGTATTAGGAGATAAAGAGGGTTTTTCTAACCAACAGAATAAATTTCGGGAAACACTTCCTAATGCTGATGAAGAGTTTATTTGTGTTTGCACTACCTGTGTCTTTTTTATTCAAAAGAAATACCCAGATTTAAAAGCAAAATACATCATTAATGAAATCGTAGAACGATTACCAAAATATAAAAATAAAATCGAAAAGTTAAATGTTAAAGTTACTTATCATGATCCTTGCAATGTGGCAAGAGGATTAGATATGGTTGACGAACCACGATGGTTATTAAATGAAATTGGAGCAGATGTAATTGAAATGTCTACCTATGGCAAAGAAGCAGAATGTTGTGGGGGGGGCGGTGGATTGTTAGTGACAGATAAGAAATTAGCTGATCAATTAGCCTTTAATCGTGTTAAACAAGCTCTGGAAACCAAAGCTGATTATTTAGTCACTCTATGTCCGACTTGTGAGTTGAATCTCAAAAATGCTGCTGCTGAATTCGATAGTAGAATACAAGTCTTAAATGTGCTTGATCTGCTTGCTGAGGCCATACATTAAAACAATGAAAATGAGGAATTATTATGGAATTTAATAATTTACAAAAATGGCAGGATAAATTACATGTGTGTATTAGATGTGGATATTGCTTTGAAAATTGTCATATTTTTAAAATTACAGGTTGGGAATCAGATACTCCTCGAGGAAAATTAATTACACTCTATGGGTTGATGCATGGAGATATTAAGCCCGATGAGGATGTTGCAGAAAAAATTTTTGAATGCTATATGTGTAAACGATGTGATGCTGCCTGTTCTGCTAAAGTTGAAATAACAGATATTCTTACTGATGCTAAAGCTGATTTTGTTGAAGCAGGTTTTGATGTTTTGGGTACTACATCTAGGACGAATGAAGATTTATGCAGCAGATGCAGAATTTGTATTCCTGTATGTAAACATGAAGCAAGATCATATGATGAAAAAAATGATAAGATTGTTGTCGATAGAGTGAAATGTCAAAGCTGTGGTTGCTGTGTGGCAGCTTGTCCTTCTGGTGCTGCTTACAGCAGAGAGGGATTTGGATTAAGCCAGAAAGAACTGAAAGAACAAATAGCACAATTTCTGGAAGGAGTTACAGAATGAATATAAAAACTGTTATATTTTATTGTAACTGGTCGACTTATCCAGGCTTGCAATTATCACGCTTTAGTAATAATCAACCAGAAACCCATAAATATTTAGTAAGTATGTGTTCAGGACGTATATCACCTGAATTGGTACTGCAGACATTTCAGAAAGGAGTTGGCGGAGTTTTAATAGCAGCGTGTCCTCAGGATGCATGTGAACATGACGGTAACTATAAAACAGTAGGCAGAGTTGCTTTATTAAAAATAATGCTTCATCAGATGGGTATCAATCCTGAAAGATTAAAGTTTGTATGGATTGATAAAGGTGAATCAGCAAAATTACTTCAGACTGTGAATTCTTTTACTGAAAAGATCAATAAATTAGGTCCAATTAAAAATTGATAGTATTTAAACTCTATGACTGATTTTGAAAAAATTAGTGAAATCCTTAAAGCTTTAGCACATCCTGCACGTCTGGAAATAGTGCAAGGGTTAAAAAAAGATGAGTGTAATGTATCAGAAATTCAAAAAAAACTATCTTTACCTCAGTCTACAATATCTCAGCATCTTAAAATTTTAAAAAATTCAGGTATAATTGTCGGAAGAAGAGAAGGGGTTAGAGTCTGTTATAAAGTTATCGATCCTTATACCAGAAAGATTATTGAATTAGCTGAGAAAAATGAAAAAAATTTTAAATAATATATTGTATTATTTGTATATTCAACTAAAACGATGATTAACCAAGAGGAGGTATTTTCAATGGCAAAAATGGCAATTACAGTAAACGGCGCAGAGACCAAAAATGTGTATCCGCCCTTTATTTTAGGATCATCCGCTGTAGCCAGCGGTGACGAGGTGATTATTTTCTTTTGTCCAGGCGGGGCTCCGGCAATGCAAAAAGGCAAAATCAAAGAGTTAAACGAAGCTGCACCAGCTTTACCTGATTTAGAAGAGATGTATAAAGGTCTTTTGGATTTGGGTGGTAGAATATTGGTATGTGAGCTGGCATTCGACGTTCATGATTTTACTGCAAAAGATCTCAATGATGAAGTTGAAGTAGTTGGTGCCACCACTTTTGTTAATGAAGCAGATAATGCAACATTGACCTTTTCTTTTTAATCATTTATTTATGAATGTTAAAAAATAATAGGAGAATTTAAAATGGCAGTAAAAAAATTAGACACATTAGGCATGAAATGTCCTCAACCCATATTGAAAGTAGCAGCAATGCTTCCACAGTTAAACGAAGGCGATACACTGGAAGTAGAAGCTGATTGTGAATCTTTTCCTAATGATATAAAAGCATGGTGTCAGAAAACCGGGAAAACATTGCTTATGTGTACAACAGATGCTGAAGGTAAACATAAAGCACAAATACAGATTTAATTATCAATAGAGGGATTAATAGGTTATTTTCTTATAGTCAAATTATCAAAAATAACCTGTTAATTCTAAATTTTTTCATTAAAGAAGGATTCTTTTCAAAAAAAATTTAAATAAGTATTAATTTTATTAAACGGGATATAAAATGGAATCTAAAGGAAATGAAGAATTTACTCCAAAGATAGTAGGATATCTATGTAATTGGTGTACCTATGCCGCTGCTGATTTAGCAGGTTCCTCTAAATTAGAAATTGCTCCTAATTTGACTGTAATCCGGGTGATGTGTTCAAGCAGGATTGATTTTAATTTAGTATTGACAACATTTTTCAATGGAGCAGATGGTATATTAATTGGTGGATGTCATCCGGGCGATTGTCATTATGACAAAGGAAACTATTATACTCGCAGACGATACGCAATGCTAAAAAGTGTTTTTGAAACCTTAAAAATTGATCCGGAAAGAATTCAACTCGCCTGGATCTCAGCCTCTGAAGGCAATCGTTATGCAGAAGTAGTAAACAATTTTACTGAAAAAATTAAAAAGTTAGGTCCCAATCCCTTGAATAATAATCCCTATTATTAAAGATGGAGAAATTGATATGAACAGTACAGATAATGTTCTCATTATAGGGGCTGGAATTGCAGGCATGGAAGCAAGTCTCATGCTTGCCAAAACCGGAAAAAAGGTTGTATTGGTAGAGAAACTACCGATTATTGGAGGAAATACAATCAAGAATGAGGAAAGCTTTCCTAATTTAGAATGTTCAACATGTATGGTCGCACCAATACAGCAGGATGTACTTCAAAATGAGAATATTGAAGTGATGACATTAAGTGAAGTGAAAAAAGTTGAAGGAGAAGTTGGTGATTATACAGTTAAGATAAACAAAAAAGCGCGATATGTCAGTCTTACTGATTGTATTGGATGCGGTGCCTGTTATGATCCTTGTCCGGTTACGTTAACTAATGAATGGGAAGAAAATCTTACTAAAAAGAAGGCTATTTATGTTCCCTGTGACGGCTCATTGCCTAATGTTCCTGTAATTGATCCGGAACATTGTTTACAAATAAGTGGAAAGAAAAGTTGTAATGCCTGTGCAGAAGCCTGTATGTTTGGTGCGATAAATTTTTCTGAAAAGAATGAACAAGTAGAAGTTAAAGCTAGAGCAATTATCATCGCAACAGGTTTTGATTTATTTGATGCCAAAAAAATAACAAATCTTAAATATGGAAAATTAGACAATGTATACACTGCCATGGAATTTGAAAGATTGTATGCATCGAATGGACCTACTTCAGGTGAATTGATTTTGAGAAAAGGAGATAAAGCACCGGATTCAGTAGCAATCATTCATTGTATTGGCAGAAAGGAGCTGGGTTATTGTTCTGGTGTATGTTGTATGTATTCCTTTAAATATGCCCATTTTGTTAAAGATAAACTTCCTGATGCCACGGTGTATAATATATATTCTGATATTTGTGTACCTGATAAAAGCTACCAAAGTTTTTACGAAAAAATAAAGAAATCAGAAAGTAAATTTATTTTCCAATCCTCAGTTGAAAATATACAAATATCAGGTAATAATGGAAAATTACATTTAAATCTACCTGCAGGCAAAAAGAGTGAAAATTCTTTGGATGTAGATATGGTAATTCTTTCCTGCGCACTCGAACCTTCAAAAACTTCAAATGATTTGAGTAAGATACTAGGTGTTGAGATTGATAATAAAGGGTTTTTTCAGATCAGGAATGATGCTATTGGGAGTGTACAAACCTCTCAAGATGGTATATTTACTATTGGTTGTGCAGAAGGTCCGAAGGATATTCAAAATTCTGTTATTCAGGCTGAATCTGCAGTAGGAGAAGTGATTTCATTATTAGGTTAAATGAAAGGTAATGTTATGAGTATGAAAATAGGTGTTTATATTTGTGAATGTGGCCCTAATATTGCAGAAAATATTGATATTGATCGAGTTATAGATGATATATCTAATTCAGAGCAGTATAAAGAGAGAGAATTGATTATTAAACGATATAAACTGCTTTGTTCGAATGAAGGTAAAGAATATTTAGAACAAGAAATCAAGGAAAACGAGTTAACGCATTTAGTAGTGGCAGCTTGTTCTCCCCGGGATCATGATACTACATTTATCAATATCTGTAAGAAAACCAAATTAAATCCATACTTATATAAAATGGTGAATATTAGGGAACAATGTGCTTGGATCATTCCCGATAAAAAGAAGGCAACAGATAAAGCAATTAAATATATTAAATCTGCTATAAACAGAGTGTTACATCAATCAGTACTTATAGAAAAACAAATTGACAGTAATCCTAATGTTTTGGTAGTCGGTGGGGGAATCACTGGTCTGGAAACAGCTCTTTCTCTTGCCAGTGAACAAAGAAAAGTATATTTGATAGAGAGAGAAGCGCAATTAGGGGGTAAAACTGCACATTTTAAAAAATTGCTTTCCAGACAGGGAGATAAATCAAGTATAATAGAAGAAAAGATCGCTGGAGTTGAAGAAAATAAAAATATAGAAATATTTACTGAATCTAAATTAGAAAATGCCGTAGGATTCTTAGGTAATTTTGAAATTACTATTCGAAATATCAATAATAACCAATCCGTACAGGAAAGAACAGTTGGTGCTATTATTGTTGCAACGGGATACACATTAATGTCAGCAAAGAAACTTAAACAATATGCATATTCTGAAAAAGATAATGTTTTTACTGCCTTGGAAATTGAAGATATGTTAAAAAAGGATGGTAAGATATTACTTAGATCCGGGAATGAACCAAAATCTGTTGGACTCATTCATTGTGTGGGAAGAGAGGAAAGGGGGTATTGCTCCCGGATTTGTTGCAGTTATCTGTTAAAGATCATTAACTATTTAAGGGAGCAGTCTGATAAGATATCAATTAAAGATTTTTATAAGGATCTATGTCTGCCCCATAAACATGATCAGGAATTTTTTGAACAAATAAAAGAGCAGAATGTTGATTTTATTAGATATGATGATATTGCAATTAAGAGAAATCATATTTCTTATACAGAAGTGGGTGGAAGTAAAAAAGAATCTGATGTCGATATGGTAATCCTTGCTCCTGCAATGATTCCGGCCAAAGGTACAGAAGAACTTTCTGAACTACTCAACATTCAGCTGCACGAGACTAAATTTTTTCAGGAAGCGCATCAGCAGCTTAATCCGGTGGCCACTTCTATAGAAGGTATATATATTGCAGGCGGGTGTCATGGTCCCAAAGGAATAACAGAATCACTCTTTCAAGCAAAAGCAGTCAGTGGTAAAATTGAAACACAGTTAATACCCGGAGAAAAGATTATTCCTGAAGTGAAAGTCTCTGAGATTATTGAAGATTTTTGCATGGGATGTCAGACATGCATGGATGTTTGTTGTTATGGAGCAATTACCTATGATCCGGAACGTGCAGTGTGCAGTGTTAACGAAGCCATCTGCAGAGGATGTGGCAATTGTGCTGGAAGTTGTCCTTCTGGTGCTATACGTGCTAAACATTTTACCGCTGATCAGCTGTATGAAGAAGTAAATGAAGCAATTCGATAGAGGAGTCATTAATGAAAAAACCTCAAAATAAAGGTGTAAAAATTAGTCTGAAAAAAGGATTGAAAGAAAGTATTTTAAAAACAATCAAAGATATGCTACATAATGAATGTTTTGATGCAGTGTTAATGCCGATGCAGGTACCAGCGAAAGATTCCTATGCCTGGGTACTTATTAAGGATAAAAAAATACTTGAAGAAGCAAATCCAATTGCACCGGTTATGCCTGTTCAGGGAGCAAAAGCATTAAGTAGTTTTTCAAGAAAAGGAGAAACAAGCCTTAATATTGCAGCATTAATGAAACCATGTGAAATTCGTGCTGCTATTGAACTTTCTAAACTAAATCAAATAAACCTGAGAAATATTACTTTAATAAGTTATGATTGTCCTGGTGCATTACCTCTTTCAGACTATACAGATAATCCGGATAATTCAGAAAAAAAATTTAAAACTATTATCGATAAACTCAATTTTCATGATGATTCGGTAAAACCTGTATGTCAAATGTGTGATGAATTTTCATTAATACCTGATTGTGATCTACATTTTGGATTTAGCCATAATCAAGAAAATTTTATGCTGTTGATACCGCAGAGTAAAAGAGGTGAGCAAATAATCAAAACGATGGATATGAAAGCTTCTCAGGATGTATCCGAATGGAACAAGTTTATACAAGAAAAAAGAAAAAAAAGGCAGAATAAAAGAAATGAACGTTTCAAGAAATTGAAAAATATGGTTGAAGGCTTTGATACCTTAATGGATACTTTTTCTGACTGTATCGGTTGTCATAATTGCCGCAGTGCCTGTCCTGTATGTTATTGCCGTCAATGTTATTTTGACTCTGAAACTGTCATTCCAGATAGTGATGTATTGCTTTTAAAAGCAAAAAAACGCGGAGGTATTTCATTCCCCTTAGATAGAATAATGTTTCATGTAGGACGAATGTCGCATATGAGTCTCTCCTGTGTATCGTGTGGTTTATGTTCAGATGCATGTCCAGTTTCTATACCAGTAGCAGAAATTTTCAGTTATGTGGCAGATAACACTCAAAAAGATTTTGAATATAAGAGTGGAGAAAATAAAGAGGAATCAGTTCCTTTGATGACATTCAGATTAGAAGAAGTTAAAGGAATTAAAAAACTTGTTGAGAATGCAGAAGGATAGGAGATAAGCATGGATCAGGTATTAACTATTAAAAAGAATGCAGAAGCAGGTATAATTGATTTTTTAAAATTCCTGCTGCAAAAAGATGAAATAGGAGGAGTATTCACCTTACGAAATATAAGTAAACAGGGTAAATATGATTATGGCTTAATTACCGATCCTGAATTATTAAAAGATGCCATACCATTACATCCTTTAATGCCAGTAAATGGCGGAAAGATGCTTTCAAATTTTAGTGTAGTGGATGAAAAGATAGCCGCTGTGATTAAACCCTGTGAGTTACGATCATTTATTGAATTAGTTAAACGATCTCAGGGTAAACTGGAAAATTTTCTTTTGATTTCTTATACATGTGGAGGATGTTTTGGATTTAAACATTCAGTGGATAATAACATAGATGAGATGCTTCCTGATTACTGGAAAGTTGTTGCAAAGGGTACTGACTATAAGGATATCAGGGAAACATGTAAAGCATGTGAATATTTTATTCCTATTAATGCAGATATAACTGTTTCGGTAGCAGGAGAAAAAGATTTAAACAGTATTTCTCGATTGTATTTGCATTCTGAGCAGGCAAAAAGAATGGCGGAAGGATTTGAGGGTGATATATCAGATGAAGAGTTTGATCGTTCACAGTATGAACATATCATAAATAAACGAAAAGAATTTAAAGTAAAACTGTTCGATCAAATTAAAATAAAGGATACCGGTTTAGATGGAATGATTGATGTATTTGGTAAATGCATTGGATGTCATGCCTGTAGTCGTGTTTGTCCGATTTGTTATTGTATCCTCTGTGATTTTGAATCATCTACCTATGATTATGACAGTGATATGATGCAGACCGAATTGTCTCGAAAGGGGGGAGTAAGGCTTCCCCCTGACACAGTCTTATATCAATTAGGTAGGTTAAGTCATATGAGTTTTTCCTGTATTGGCTGCGGTCAATGTACGGAAGTATGTCCTGCCGATATACCAGTTTCGGTAATTTTCAGAAAAATTGGTGAAAAGGTTGCTGAAATATTCGACTATGTACCTGGAAGAAACGTAGAAGAAGAAGTACCAGTAACTATTTTTAAAGAAGAAGAATTTACTTCTTTAGGGGAAGATTAATTTAAAAAAATCTATAATTAACCTATATAAAGGAGATAGATTAATATGGATACAAATTTTACACCTAAGATCGTAAGTTTTTTATGTAAATGGTGTACGTATTCTGGAGCAGATTTAGCTGGGACAAGTCGGATGAAATATCCATCCACTATTTTGCCCATACGAGTAATGTGTTCAAGCAGAGTAAATCCGGCCTTTTTGATCAAATCATTTTTTAATGGAGCAGATGGAGTTTTTATAGGTGGATGTCATCCTGGTGATTGTCATTATCAATCAGGGAATTATCATACCAGGCGCAGATTTATAATTTTGACCAAAATATTCGAAACACTAGGTTTAGAATCTGAACGACTTAAATTAGCATGGATTTCTGCTGCTGAAGGAGCCAGATTTGTGAAAGTAGTGACTGAATTTTCTGAAAAAATAAAGAAAATGGGTGAAAACTCTGCCAAGAAAAAGATATTTATTTAAACGAGCAAGAATCATAATAATAAACAATATTAAGCCTAATAAATTCAATTATTAGGCTTTTTTTTAACTTGCATAAATTACTTATATTTTGTATAATTATACACAATTAGAATTAATCAGGGGAGGACATCATGGCAAAAAAAATAGGTGTTTTATTAAGTGGTTGTGGTGTATTTGATGGTTCTGAGATACATGAAGCAACCTTAACCTTATATTTTTTAAATAGGGAAAATGTTGATATCGTACCGATTGCTCCGGATAAGGAACAAATGCATGTTGTCAATCACAATACGAATGATGAGATGCAGGAAAAAAGAAACATCCTTACAGAGTCAGCCAGAATTGCAAGAGGCGAAGTAAAAAAAATATCATCTATCTCAGCAAATGACATTGATGGGTTAATTTTACCTGGCGGATTTGGAGCAGCAAAAAATTTAGTTGATTACGCAGTAAAGGGGAGAGAATGTATAATTGATCCTGATGTTAAAAATATCATTAATCAAATAATACAATTAAAAAAACCGTTGGGTGCAATGTGCATAGCTCCAATTGTGGTTGCAGTTGCTTTAAAAGATACTGATATACATCCGGTATTGACAATCGGCACTGATGATAAGACAGCTTCAGATATTGAATTTTTTAATGCAAAACATAAAGAATGCAAGGTAGATCAGATAGCAATCGATACAGAGAACTGTATTGTTTCAACTCCAGCCTATATGATAGGTCCGGGAATTGCTGATATAGGCAAGGGTATTGAAAAACTTGTACAAAAAGTTGTTGACTGGTCATAATGTAATGTATAATATCTATCAAAGCAGGAAAATATGATGGAACAAGAGTTAAAGCGTTATGAAGTTGATGAGCAAAAACTGGAATACTTTCCCGTTATAAAAAGGGGATTGGATATTTTAAGAGATCCTTTTTTAAACAAGGGAACAGCATTTTCAGATGAGGAGAGAGATGCGTTACATTTATTTGGTCTGGTTCCGCCACATCAGTCAACAATAGAGCAACAGTTAAAAAGAGCCAAAGAAAACTATAACAGAAAAGATACTGATCTTGGTAAATATATATTTCTGGAAGCGCTTCATGATAGGAATGAAAACCTGTACTACAGATTGATTCTGGAAAATCTGGAAGAAATGACTCCGATAATATATACTCCTACTGTGGGTGAAGCGTGTCAGAAATATGGTCATATTTACCGAAGACCGAGAGGGATGTACATATCATCAAAAGCAAAGGGTGATTTTAAGAAAAGAATAAATAACTGGCCAGAAGATAAGATCGATATCATTGTCATAACAGACGGGAGCCGGATATTGGGTCTTGGTGATCTGGGTGCAAGCGGTATGGGAATACCAATTGGTAAACTGGCTCTCTATGTTGCCTGTGCTGGACTATATCCCTCCAAAACCTTACCCATTGTTATTGATGTCGGTACGAATAATGAGAAATTACTGCATGATCCTTTATATTTAGGTGAAAAACATCCTCGTTTAACCGGCAACGAATTACTGGAAGTAATGGATGAATGCATAACAACTATACATGACAGGTGGCCCAAGGCTTTAGTGCAGTTTGAAGATTTTACTAATGATAATGCTTTTACTCTTTTACATCGTTACAGAAAAAAACTTTTATGTTTCAATGATGATATCCAGGGAACAGGAGGGGTTGCACTTGCTGGTTTATTAGCAGCTCTGAGGATAACCGGTCAGAAACTCAAAGATCAGAGAATCGTTTTTTACGGAGCAGGATCTGCTTCAATCGGTATTGCTGATCTTATTGTAACGGGAATGATGGAACAGGGAGTGAGTAAAGCAGAAGCCAGAAAAAAATTCTGGTTATTAGACAGCAAAGGATTAGTTACTGTCAAAAGAAAGGGAACATTGGCTGATCATAAAGTTCCTTTCGCCAGAAAAGATATGTCATCTATGGATTTATTCAATGTAGTAAAAACAGTGAAACCTACTATATTAATTGGCGTCAGTACTCAAACCGGCGCTTTTAATGAAAAGATTGTTACTGAAATGAATCAGCATGTTGACCTTCCCATTATCTTTGCTCTATCGAACCCAACTTCAAAAAGTGAATGTACTCCTGAACAAGCATATAAATGGACAGACGGAAAAGTAATTTATGCAAGTGGAAGTCCTTTTGATCCTATTAACTATAAAGGGAAAACCTATCAAACAGGTCAGGGAAATAACATGTATATTTTTCCCGGTGTCGGGTTAGGAGCTGTAGCCTGTGAAGCTACCAGAATAACTGATTCCATGTTTTATACTGCTGCAAAAACCCTGGCAGAAATGGTGCAGAAAAAAACCTTGGATCAAGGAAAAGTATATCCTGATTTAAAAAATATTCGAAAAATTTCTGCAAATATTGCAAGTTCTGTATGTAATCTTGCATATTCAAAAGGATTAGCATGGGCAAAAGAACCGGATGATATACTAAAATTTGTACAAACTAAGATGTATAATCCTGGATATATCCCTTATAAAGCAGTATAATGAATAAAAATAAATTTTTCATAAAAAGGAGCAATCTATGAGAGAAATAGAAGTTTCAACTATAACAGAAACAGTCAAGAAACTCTGTATTGATGCCAATTATTATCTTGGTGATGATGTAGTAAAAACATTAAAAGAATTCGAGAAAAATGAAGAATCTCCCACTGGTAAAGAAGTAATAGGAAAAATACTCGAAAATATTGAAATTGGGAAAAATGATAAAGTACCATTATGTCAGGATACCGGATATGCAGTGTTTTTTATTGAATTGGGTCAGGAAGTTCATATAAAGGGCGGTGATTTTGCTGAAGCTATCAATGAAGGAGTCAGGCAGGGGTATAAAGAAGGATACCTTCGTAAATCTGTGGTTGCAGATCCTCTTAAAAGAAATAATACAGGTGATAATACTCCGGCTGTCATACATACTGATATTGTCCCGGGCGATAAACTTAAAATAGCATTTGCACCAAAAGGGGGAGGAAGTGAGAATATGAGTGAAGTACAAATGATGGCTCCTGCTGCTGGGATAGAAGGTGTTAAAAAATTTGTTATTGAAAGAGTGAGAAAATCAGGTGCTAATCCTTGCCCACCTGTGATAGTAGGAGTTGGTATTGGCGGAACTTTTGATAAATGTGCAGAAATTGCCAAAAGATCTCTGTTGCGACCTCTTGGATCAAAAAATCCGGATACAGTTTATGCTGATCTTGAGGAGGAGTTATTAGAAAAAATCAATAAACTGGGAATAGGGCCACAGGGATTTGGCGGCAGAACTACTGCATTAGCTGTACATATTGAAGTTCATCCCTGTCATATAGCCAGTTTTCCCGTTGCAGTGAATATGCAGTGTCATGTAGCCCGTCACAAAGAGGTGATCATATAGATTAATAATATTTAATCGAGGAGTACAATATGTCAAATATAAAAAAGATTACAACACCCTTAACAAATGAGACCATCGAAGAGCTCAAAATCGGTGATTCTGTTTTTATAACCGGGATTATCTATACAGGCAGGGATTCAGCACATAAACGTTTAATAGAAGCGTTAGACAAAGATGGAGAATTACCTGTTGATTTAAAAGACCAGATTATTTATTATGCAGGTCCTGCCCCGGCTAAACCTGGCAACCCCATAGGCTCAATAGGCCCTACCACCAGTTACCGAATGGATCCTTTTGCCCCCAGGCTCATTGAATATGGCCTTAAGGGGATGATAGGAAAAGGAAACCGGAGTCAAGAGGTGATTGAAGCACAGAAAAAATTTAAAGCAGTGTATTTTGGTGCTATTGGCGGAGCAGCAGCTCTTATGGCCAAATCAGTAAAAAAAGCAGAGTTTGTTGCTTATGAGGATTTAGGTCCGGAAGCTATTCGTCGTCTGGAAGTTGTTGATTTCCCTGTTGTGGTTGTTAATGATGCTTTTGGAGGTGATCTGTATAAGATAGGAATGGAAAAATATAAAAAAATATGATTAATTCTGAGTTACATACTGATTCCAGAGAAAATAAAACATTAATTGTCGGTCTGGGAAATACAATACTAAGAGATGATGGTATAGGAATTTATACAGTCAGGGAACTTGAGAAGCATTTAGATAAATCTCATTTTGTTATACAGGAAGCAAGTATGGGTGGACTGGAATTAATTGATGTGATTGCTGACTATAAGGAAGTGATAATAATCGATTCAATCATTTCAGAAAATAAACCCATCGGTACTTTGTTAGAATTAGGTCTTGATGATATTAAGGGCGGATCTGCATGGACCAGACATCAAGTATCCTTGCATGAGGCAATTAAACTGGCAAAAAAGAGTAAAATAAACATAACAAATAACATCAGGATTTATGGGATTGTGGTTAAAGATATATCTACCTTTAGTGAAGAATGCACACCAGAAATTGCCTCATCTTTACCAAAAATTGTTGAAAGGGTTAAAAATAAAATATTAACCTGGAAGAGTCATTAATTTTCAGAGATGCTATTGAAATTAGAAAAAGTTCTAAAACTTCTTCATGGAAAACAGTTAACTAAATGTTTTGATTGTAATAAAGAAATCACCATGATAAAAGCTGCTGATTTGATGAGTGATGTGCTCACTTCATTTAATCCAGGATCTCTGCTTATAACAGGACTGGTTAATGCTCAGAGTGTAAGGACAGCGGAAATTGTTGATTCTGCTGCAATAATGTATGTCAGAGGAAAGAAACCAAATCAGGAGACAATAAAATTAGCTGACAGCCGTAATATTTGTCTGCTATGTACTGAATATTCCATGTTTAAAGTATGTGGTATTCTTTATTCAAATGGATTAAAGGAATAAATAATTGTATGACAGAAGATATATTATTTTATAAAGAATATTCGATAAAAAGCAGAGATTTTGTACATGCAGGCGAGGCTTCTTTGGATCTGAAAAATATTTTGAAGAATATTGGATTTAATACAGCAGCAATAAGGAGGGTTGCCGTAGCTTCTTATGAAGCTGAATTGAATACAGTGATGTACGGGAAAAAAGGTAAAATGAGTGTTACTTTGAGACCAGATGGAGTTTATCTGGTTTTCAGTGATGAAGGACCGGGAATACCGGATATTGACCTGGCAATGACAGAAGGATATTCTACAGCTACTGATGAATTAAGAGAAATGGGGTTTGGTGCCGGAATGGGATTGCCTAATATAAAAAAAAATTCTGATGAATTTAATATAACTTCGAAGGTGGGCGAGGGAACAAGATTAGAAATATTTATAAAGAATAAATAATTAAACGTATGGACAAAAGTAATCATTCAATACAAATAAACAAAGAAAAATGTGTAGGCTGTGTATTATGTATGAAAGCCTGCCCAACAAAAGCAATACGTATATACAGTGGGAAAGCTGAGATAGATGATGAGTTATGCGTAGACTGTGGTGAATGCTACCGTGTTTGTCCTTATGATGCAGTTACTCCTTTAACTACCTCTTATGGCGATATAAAACGGTTCAAATTCAAAGTTGCTGTACCTTCTCCTGTTTTATATACTCAGTTTGGCAGGGAAGTAATGCCTAATCAAATACTCTTAGCATTGAAAAAAATCGGGTTTGATTATGTTTTTGATGCTGCCTGGACATGTGAAATCATAAATGCAGCCATCGAGAAGTATTTACGTGAAAATCCTACTCCTCGTCCAATAATATCAACTGTGTGTCCGGCAACAGTACGGCTCATTCTTCATCTTTATCCAAATCTTGTTGATAATATTATCCCCATAAATCTTCCCAGGGAAATTGCAGCAAAATCTATACGTAATAAAATATCAAAAGAATATAATATTAAGAAAGATGAGATTGGTATCATCCATATTTCACCTTGTGCAGCAAAAATGGTTTCCATAACCAATCCAATTGGACTTACTGATTCAGAATTAGACGGGGCCATGTCCATAAAAGAAATATACAGTAAGTTGTTTCGAGCCTTAAAAACAGTAGATGAGGAGGATATTCTTCAGTTGTCAAGCGGCGTTGGTCTTGGTTGGGCTGTATCTGGTGGTGAGGTAAACGGAATCAATCTGGATAATTGTTTAGCAGTATCCGGCGTAAGAGATGTTATGAACATTCTTGATGAAGTTGAAGCCGGAAAATTAAAAGAAGTTGAATATTTAGAATGTCTGGTTTGTCCCAATGGATGTGTAGGGGGACCACTCACTGTTGAAAACAGACATTTTGCAAAAAAGAAAGCTGAAAACTTAGTTGAAATGTACGGAAAAAAGAGTCGTGTAACCAGTAAGATGATTAACCATAAATATGAAGAAGGTTTTTTCTTTCTTAATGAAAAAGTCAAGGCAAGACCCTTTCCTCCCCTAGATGATAATCCTGAAAAAGCAATCAAAAAATACAGAGAATTGGAAAAAATTGTTAAGGAATTAGGAGGAAAAGAATGTGGTGCCTGCGGTGCACCGGATTGCAGAACTTTAGCTAGAGATATTGTCCAGAACAAAGCAAAGATAAGTGACTGTGTTTTTAAAAAAAATAATAAAGAATGAAAGAGGTGGAGATAAGTATGAAACTTACTGAAATTATTGAATCCTTAGATTTGGAAATTGTTGTTAAGGGCAAGGGATTGCACCAGGAGGTATCAGGAGGTTATGTTAGTGATTTGTTAAGTGATGTAATGGCAAATAGTGCAAAGGGAAATCTCTGGATTACGTTACAGATTCATCAGAATATTGTAGCAATAGCAACGCTTAAGGAACTAGCTGGTATAATTATCATTGGTGACAAGGAGCCTACAGAGGATACAATAAAGAAAGCTCAAAATGAATATGTCACCATCTTAAAAAGTGATTTATCAGCTTTTGAGCTATGCGGTAAGTTATATACATTGGGCATTCAAGGAGACTGATGAGTATTAAGAAGTTTTGTGCAGATCTGCATATTCATACTTGTCTTTCTCCCTGTGGAGAGCTTGAAATGACACCTTACAATATAGCTCAGAAATGTAATGAAAAGGGGATTGATGTTATTGCAGTGTGCGATCATAACAGTGCAGAAAATGTTAAATGGGTGCAAAAAGCAGCAGAAAAATTTAATGTAACTGTACTTCCGGGAATGGAAATAACTACTTCAGAAGAGGTACATTTGATAGCACTGTTTGATAATAATGAGAGTGTGATGCATTTACAGGAGTTTGTTTATTCACATTTATTGCCTGGGGAAAATGATGATGATCTTTTTGGAATGCAGGTAGTGGCAAACGATAAAAACGAGGTGGAGAAGATTGTACATAAATTATTAATCGGTGGTACCACAATTACTCTAAACCAGGCAATTGAAAAAATTCATTATTTACATGGTCTTGCCATACCTGCTCATATTGACAGAGAGAGCTTTAGTATTTTAGCTCAATTAGGGTTTATTCCCAATGACATGGATGCAGATGCGGTTGAGATCTCATACAAAGCTGATTTAGAGACAATGTTAACGGTTCCCGGAGTAGATAAATTTATTATTGTGATATCATCCGATGCTCATCAATTATCAGAAATCGGTAGAGGTACAATATCATTATTCCTGGAACATATTTTTGTGAATGAATTTAAAAAGGCTTTTGAGGGTAAAGAAGGCAGGTATATACGTTATGACAATAATAAACACAATAATTAATATTATTCTGATACATTTAACAAAGGGCAAAACATAGTTGTTAGAACTTTCATTGCATATCATCGATATTGTTGAAAACTCTGTAAGAGCAGAAGCTGATAAAATCAATATATGTATTGAAGAAGAAATAAAAAGAGATTTTTTAACTATTAAAATAAAAGATAACGGAAACGGAATGGATAGAAACTTATTAAAGCAAGCTTTGGATCCGTTTACAACTACAAAGGAGAATAAAAAAGTTGGCTTGGGACTCTCATTGCTAAAAGAAGCTGCAGTAAGATGCGGAGGAGATCTAATGATTACATCTTCTCCTGAGAGTGGCACTGAATTGAAGGCAGATTTTATACGATCTCATATTGACAGACAGCCTATTGGGGATATTATCGAAACATTAATTGTTTTAGTAACAGGTTACCCGCAGGTAGATTTTTTTTTCTCACATAGAATTGATGATAAGTCAATAGAGTGGGATACGTCACGAATACATGAACAATGTGGTGATATTATGCGGAGTAATCCAAAAGTAATTAATTTTATTAAAAACGATTTAAGGAAAATGTATAACAATTTTAAACAATATTAATCTAAAGGAGAGTATTTTTGGAAGAGGTAAAAGTACAGGATACAGTACAGAAAATTATCAAAAAATATGGTAAAAAAGAATCTGGCTTAATTGCAATGTTGCAGGATATCCAAAAATCTGAAGGCTATCTTCCCCGTCAAGCCTTGGAAACGGTTGCAAAAGAAGTTGGTGTTTCTATCTCTCGGGTATACGCACTTGCAACTTTCTATAAAGCTTTTAGATTAACTCCCCAGGGTAGGCATGTTATTAAACTATGTACGGGAACCGCCTGTCATGTTCGGGGTGCTGATAAATTACAGGAAAAGTTAGAACGTGATCTGCAAATAAAACCGGGAGAGACTACCGATGACGGGAGATTCACTCTGGAAGCAGTGCGATGTGTTGGTTGCTGCGGATTAGCACCTGTAGTGGTAATTGATGAGAATTTTCATGGAAAATTAAATCAAAAAAAACTGGATAAGATATTAGATAAATACGAATAAACAAAAGAGGCTGCATTGAAAAAATACAGAACAAATATTATGGTTTGCGCCGGAACTGCGTGTGTTTCAAATCATTCCTTTGATGTTAAGAAGGCTCTGGAAAAAGAGATAAAAAAGCAAAATTTACAAGATGAAGTTGATGTGATTACAACTGGTTGTCAGGGATTTTGCGAAAAAGGGCCCATTGCTATTGTTCAACCGGATAATGTATTTTATCAACAACTGAAAGAAAAAGATATTCCAAAACTGGTAGAGGAGCATTTTCTTAAAGGACGACCCTATAAAAAGAATATGTATATACCTGAGAAAGAAAAACAACCTATACCTACTATGGATGATATTGATTTCTTTAAATATCAGATGCTGGTTGTATTACAAAACAGAGGAAGAATGGATCCGGAAGAAATTGATGAGTATATTGCTTTTGATGGATATAAAGCTTTAGCCAAAGCACTCACTTCTATGGATTCTGAAGAGATTAGAAAAGAAATAGAAGAGGCCGGACTCAGAGGGAGAGGCGGCGCAGGATTCCCAACTGCTGTCAAATGGAAGCTCTGCCGGGATGCAAAAGGAGAACCCAAATATATAATATGTAATGCGGATGAAGGTGATCCGGGAGCGTATATGGATAGGTCAATTCTGGAAGCCGATCCTCATGCAGTGTTGGAAGGTATGATTATAGGAGCAAAGGTTATTGGGGCCTCTCAGGGATACATTTATGTAAGAGATGAATATCCGCTAGCCGTTAAAAGAATTAAGAATGCTATTAAACAGGCAAAAGAATACGGACTTTTAGGGAAAAATATTTTTGATACCGACTTTAGTTTTGATGTAAAAGTTGTACGCGGTGGAGGGGCTTTTGTGTGCGGTGAAGAAACAGCGTTAATGGCATCTATTGAAGGTAAAGTCGGAAGACCCAGACCTCGGCCGCCGTTTCCGGCTCAGGAAGGATTATGGGGAAAACCAACGAATATCAATAATGTTGAAACCTGGGCTAATGTTCCGATCATAATCAATCGGGGAGCTGAATGGTATTCCAGTATGGGTACTGAGAAGAGTAAAGGAACAAAAGTTTTTTCATTAGTTGGAAAAATTAATAATTCTGGTCTGGTTGAAGTACCCATGGGTATTAAACTGCGTGACATAATTTACAAGATCGGAGGCGGGATTCCGGAAGGGAAAAAGTTTAAAGCTGTACAATCGGGCGGTCCCTCTGGTGGATGTGTTCCAGCTAGCTTACTAGATCTTCCTGTGGATTATGAAGAGCTTACTAAAGCTGGAGCAATAATGGGTTCCGGAGGTCTGATCGTCATGGATGAAGAAACCTGTATGGTAGATGTTGCTCTGTTTTTTATAAATTTTCTGGTGGATGAATCCTGTGGAAAATGTGTTCCCTGCCGTGTTGGCCTGATAAGAATGAAAGAAATTCTGGAAAAAATTACTCAGGGGAAGGGTGAACCAGAAGATATAGATCGACTGGAGCAACTGGCAGAAGTAATCAAAAAAGCTTCACTTTGTGGACTGGGACAAACAGCACCAAATCCGGTTTTGACTACTTTGAAATATTTCAGGGATGAATATGAAGCACATGTTATAGAGAAAAAATGTCCGGCAGGAGTTTGTAAGGAACTAATAACCTATACTATTGATCCTGATAAATGTACAGGATGTAGTGTATGTGTAAAAGCCTGCCCTGTTGATGCAATCCAGGGAGAATTAAAAAAACCCCATAAAATCGAAAAATCATTATGTATAAAATGCGGAAGCTGTAAAGAAGTATGCAGATTTAATGCTGTAAAAATCATATAAAGAGGGTAATATGAAGATTCAAATAACTATAGATGGAAAGAAAATAAATGCTGAAAAGGGAATGACAGTCCTGGAGGCTGCAATAGCTAATAATATTTATATTCCCAATCTATGCTATCATCCGGATTTACCTCCACTGAGCACCTGCAGGTTATGTGTGGTCAAAGTAAAAGGCATGCGAGGATACCCAACTTCATGCAGTCTCAAAGCTGAGGATGGTATGGAAGTACAATCTAATACGAAAGAATTAAATGATATGAGGAAAAAGATTATCTGGTTAATGCTCAGTGAGCTTTCTGAAGAAATTCCTCAAAATTCTCAGCTTAAGAAAGTAGTGGAATATATTGGCGTTGATGAAGTTCTGGCAGGATTTGCTCCTGAATCCAAAGATCTTCCTGTTATTTCAGATGAACCCCTGTTTGAACGGGATATGAATAAATGTATTTTATGTGGAAGATGTGTTGTCATGTGTCAGGAAGTAAGAGGAGTAGGTGTATTGGGTTTTAAAAATCGTGGATATCAAAGTCAGGTAGGCACCAGTTTTGATGATACCTTTGTCAATGCTGACTGTAAATTTTGTGGTGCATGTATTGAAGTATGTCCTTCAGGCGCTTTGCAGGAGAAAAAAGAGTTGAGTTCTGATGAAAAAAGTGAAATACTTCTTCCCTGTAAAAATACCTGTCCTGCTGGTATTGATATTCCACGCTATGTTCAGCTTGCTGCACAGGGAAGATATCAGGATTCTTTGGAAGTGATCAGGGAAACAGTTCCCTTCCCGCTGATTTTAGGATTGGTTTGTGATCATCCCTGTGAAGAAGTATGCCGGAGAAATGAGTTGGGTGGATCAATTGCGATCAGGGATATTAAAAGATTTGTTGCAGAAAGAGATACCGGTCGCTGGAAAAAGAAACTTACCATTCATAAAGATACCGGTAAGAAAGTAGCAATAGTTGGCGGAGGGCCGGCAGGATTAACCACAGCCTGGTTTCTCAGATTAAAGGGACATACCGTTACTGTATTTGAAGCCTTGAAAAATGCAGGTGGTATGATGTTTTCGGGGATACCACGATACAGGCTTCCTTTGGATGTGCTTAATAATGAAATCAAAGAAATTGAAGATATTGGAGTAACAATTAAAACTGATACCACAATAGAAGATTTAGATCCTTTAATCGAACAGGGATATGATGCAGTGTTTCTGGGATTAGGTGGTCCTAAGGGGAAGTCAATGAAGATTCCTGGTGATGATGATCCCAGAGTCATTGATGGTATTAAAGTATTGAAAGGAATTGCCTATGGATATGATATGGGACTAACTGGTAAAATTGCAGTAGTGGGAGGTGGTAATGTTGCTATGGATGTAGCCAGAACCTCTTTGCGTGTCGGTGCTGATGATGTTCATATTCTCTACCGTCGGGCAAGAGAACAGGCGCCAGCTGATCCGGAAGAAATTGAGGAGGCTATAAATGAAGGAGTGATTTTTAATTTCTTGGTAAATCCGGTAAAGATTTCACCTCAAAAAGATCATCTGAGTATAACCTGTATAAAAATGAAACTCGGTGAACCGGATTCAAGTGGAAGACGCCGCCCTATTCCCATTGAGGGTAGTGAATTTAACATTAACGTAGACAAACTTGTGGTTGCTATAGGGCAGGATCATGTTGTTCCGGAGAAATTTGATGTTGTATTAGATAAATGGGGAAGTATTCCTGTTGATGAAAACACTATGGAAACCTCCAGAAAGGGTGTATTTGCCGGAGGCGATGTTGTCACTGGTCCAGCTTCTGTTATTAAAGCAATTGCAGCCGGAAGAAAAGCCGCTTCCTCTATTGATACATTTTTAGGGGGAGATGGTAATATAGAACAGGTATTTGTTGAGCCGGAAGAAGATGATCCCTATATAGCATATGATCCCGGGTTTGCAAAAAAAGAAAAAGAAAAAAGAGAAACAGTACCTGTTGAAAAACGTTTGGATAATTTTAATCAGGTTGATAAATGTTTCACAGAGGATCAAGTTAAAAAAGAATCATTACGATGTTTAAAATGTCAGTTACGATTAAAAATTTCTAAAGCTCCAGTACCTGAAGATATTAAAGAATGAACATCGATCAATTAATTGTCAATTTATTTGTTTTTGACTTGCTTCTTATTAAATAAATCAATAAATTTGGATTTAAAAATTAATGAAAATCTAACAATTCCTCTTCTTGAGATTGAGAGGGGGAAATTATTTTATGAATTTTGTACAGTTTTTAGTGAGTTAACTACAGAGCCGGATAAAAGATTTCCTTATGAAATAAGAGTAAAGGTGAATGTAGAAAAAGTAGATAAGGATTATTTAATCAGACTACAACTATTTACAGAAGCTCATTTAAAATGCGATCGATGTAATGAAGAATTCGATAAAAAGATTTCAGAAAAAATAACTTTTTTATGTACTTTTGAAAAAGAGAAAGCTGAGAATCAGGATAGTGATGAAATAAAATTATTGCATAATGGAGTGAAAAGTATTACAATTACTCAGGAGGTGTTAGATTTATTATTACTATCAATATCTCAGAAAGTTTTATGTAAAAAAGATTGTAAGGGTCTTTGCAGTAAATGCGGGGCTAATCTTAACAAAGTCAGTTGTAAGTGTAAAAAGGATACTATAGATCCCCGCTGGAATAAATTAAAGAATATTAATTTTGATGATTAATTATTAATAAAGGAGATATTAGTGGCAGTACCAAAAAGAAAAATTTCAAAATCACGAAGAGACAAAAGACGTACTCATTATAAACTGAAAAAACCTAATATCGGAACATGTTCGCATTGTCATCAGCCTAAACTTCCTCATCGAGCATGTCCGAATTGCGGCTACTATAATGGAAGACTAGTAACTGTTCCCAGAGAAATGTAAAGGTATTAATTAATGATACGAATAGCTGTAGATGCCATGGGCGGTGATAACGCACCGGAAGAGATTGTCACCGGAGTTGTGGAAGCTGCCCGGAGAGCTTCAGGAAGATTTGAGATTATACTGGTAGGAGATGAGAAGTTAATAAATAAAGAATTAAACCATCATCATTTTATCAAAAATCTACCAATCTCAATAATCCCGGCTTCGCAGAAAGTTGAAATGGAAGAATCAGCAGTGAAAGCATTCAAGGATAAAAAGGATTCTTCAATTTCAGTTGCTATTCGTCTTCATAAAAATGGGAAAGCGAATGCTGTTGTGAGTGCTGGGAATACCGGAGCGGCAATGACTAATGCTCATTTATATCTACGCTCCATAGAAGGTGTTGACAGACCTGCTATTGGCACTTTGTTTCCTAATGAGCAAGGGGTAGGACTTATCATTGATGTCGGATCAAGTGTTAATCTTAAACCATCAAATTTTCAACAATTTGGTGTAATGGGATCAATATTTATGAAACATATCATGGGAATCAAAACACCCAGAGTTGGTCTTTTAAATATCGGAGAAGAGGAAAGTAAGGGAGGTAGTATTCTTCAGCGGGCTTATAAACTTTTATCAACAAGTACAATAAATTTTATTGGAAATATTGAGGGAAGAGATATTCTTAAAGGCACTGCTGATGTTATGGTATGTGATGGTTTTGTCGGTAATATACTTTTAAAATTTGCTGAGAGTCTTTCAGGTATGATTTCTAAAAGTATGAAACGAACTATACGAGGCAATTTACCAGGAACTGTAGGATTATATTTACTTCGTCCCAGCCTGAGGAAACTGTTTAAGATGTTTGATTACCAGGAATACGGAGGTGCACCATTATTAGGTATAAATGGTAATTGCGTTATTTCTCATGGGAGTTCTTCATCAAGAGCAATAAAGAATGCAATCGAAGAAGCATATAATATGGTTAATAATGATATAACCCAACGAATTAATGAACGGATAAAAGCAAAGAAGGGAGAGATTGGTGAAAGATAGTCCATCGACAATGATTTTAGGAATGGGATATGCTGTTCCGGATAACATCTTAACTAATCATGATCTTGAAAAAATGGTAGATACCTCAGATAAATGGATAAAAGAACGTTCCGGAATTGAAAGGCGACATATACTTGAAGATGACAGAACAAATTCTGATCTGGGTACAGAAAGTGGAAGAAAAGCATTAAAAGATGCAGGACTTACTGCTTTAGATCTTGATTTTATAATTAATGCCACTGTAACTCCTGATCAGCAACTTCCTTCTACAGCATGTATTATACAGGATAAAATTGGAGCAAAAAATGCAGCTGCTTTTGATATTTCTGCAGCCTGTTCCGGGTTTTTATATGGATTAAATTTAGCTGACAATATTATTACAAATAATCCTGATAAAAAAATATTAGTAATAGGTACTGAAATTTTGTCACGAATCACCAATTGGGAAGATAGATCAACCTGTGTTTTGTTTGGAGATGGTTCTGGTGCCGCTGTACTGGGTAAGTCAGATGGTAAGTCAGGTATCTTGTCCGGTTATATGAAAAGTAATGGTAAATTAGCCCATCTTCTTTATATGCCCGGTAATGGTGTAACCCACCCAACTTCTCATGAAACTGTAGATCAGAAATTACATTATGTTAGAATGGAAGGCAGAGAAACGTTTAAACATGCAGTAAAATCAATGTCTGAGGCGGCAAACAATGCTCTTAAAATTGCTGAAGTTGATAAGGATGAGATTGATCTTTTGATTACTCATCAAGCAAATATGAGAATAATTAATGCTCTTGGCAAACGATTAGGAGTATCAGACAACAAAGTTTTTTCAAATATTGCTGAATACGGCAACACTTCTGCAGCTTCTATACCCATTGCCATGAATGAGGCCAGGGATCAAGGGAAATTAAAAAGAGGTAATTTGCTGCTGCTGGCTGCTTTTGGCGGTGGATTTACCTGGGCTGCTAACTTAATAATATATTAATATTAAATTGCAGGTGTGAGATAAATTATGGGTAAAACAGTTTTTATATTTCCGGGTCAGGGGTCACAAATAGTGGGTATGGGTAAAGATTTACACGATGAATATACTATCGCAAAGAAATTATATCATGAAGCTGATGAAATTTTAGGATTTAAGATCTCTCATATCTCTTTCAATGGCCCGAAAGACACATTGAAACAAACACAATATACACAACCGGCGTTATATGTTCATAGTTATATTATCTCCCAGATATTAAAAGAGAATAATATAAATGCTGACATGGCTGCCGGTCACAGCCTGGGAGAATTTTCTGCTCTGGCCTATGCAGATAGTGTTTCCTACCAGGAAGGGTTATTACTGGTCAAAGAACGCGGTTCTTTGATGCAAAGAGCAGGAGAAAAGAATCCGGGGAGTATGGCAGCTATCATTGGTTTAAAACCGGAGATAGTAAAAGAAATTTGTGAGGAAGCATCTGAAAAAGGTATGGTTCAGGTTGCTAATTTTAATTCTTTTCAGCAGATAGTAATTTCGGGTTCTGTTGATGGTGTTTCTCAGGCAATGAGTCTGGCCGATAAAAGAGGAGCAAAAAGAGTTATCCAATTATCTGTGAGTGGTGCGTTTCATTCTCCTTTAATGGTGAGTGCTGTGGAAAAATTTTCTGATAAACTTAACAATATTCAGTTCAGGATGAGCAGAATACCTGTATATCACAATGTAACGGGCACCTGTGCGGAAAATAAACAACAGATAAGACAATTCCTGTATGATCAGCTAACTCATACAGTTCGCTGGGTAACGACAATAGAAAATATGATTGAAGATGGTGCAGATACTTTTATTGAAGTAGGAGCCGGAAATGTATTATCTGGTTTATTAAGAAGAATAAACAGGAATGTTGAATCAATCAAATGCGGTACAGTTGAGCAATTGAATACATTACTTCAGAGGAAGAATAATGATTGATATGAAAGGAAATAAAGCAATTATAACCGGTGCTGCCCGAGGTATTGGAAAAGAAATAGTACTTACTTTGGCGAGAAATGGATGTGATGTCATTGTATGTGATATTGATTTTGAAAAAGCCCGGTTGACAGCTACAAAGGCAGAAAAAGAAGGTGTCAATGCATTTGCATTTAAAGTTGACGTTACAGATTCTGAACAGGTACATTTAATGATAAAAAATGCATATGACAAATTTAAGAATATTGATATACTGGTAAATAATGCTGGTATTACTCGGGATAAATTATTAATAAGAATGTCCGACCAGGATTGGGATTCAGTTATACAAGTAAATCTTAAAGGTGCTTTTAATTGTACAAAACAAATTATAAGAAAGATGATCAAAAATAATAGAGGAAAAATTATTAATATTTCTTCAGTAGTTGGTATAATGGGTAATGCAGGACAATCAAATTATGCAGCTTCAAAAGCCGGTTTAATCGGATTTACTCGAAGTATTGCAAAAGAACTGGGTGGCCGAAATATTCAGGTTAATGCAATTGCCCCGGGTTATATTGAAACTGAGATGACTGATCATCTGTCTCAAGAAGTAAAAGACAGTTATATCAAACAAATTCCCATGAATCGAGGCGGTAGCCCTGAAGATGTTGCGAATACTGTATTGTTTTTAGCATCTTCCTTATCTGATTATATTACCGGCCAAGTAATTCATGTAGATGGTGGAATGTTAACTGCATAGATCATAGATCAAACTTGTAATAATTTAATTTGTGTTAAAAATGGAGGTTTAAAAGTATGGTTGATGAAAAGAAATTTAAAGAGATTATTGTTGATCGTTTAGGTGTTGATCCCAATGAAATAACCAAAGATGCATCTTTTATTGATGATCTGGGAGCAGATTCTCTTGATACAGTAGAATTGATTATGGCTTTTGAAGAAGAGTTTGATATTGAAATCCCTGATGAAGATGCTGAAAAATTGACTACTGTTGGAAAAGCAGAAGAGTACTTAAAAGAAAAACTGGCATCCAAATAAGCAATTTTTTTTAGTTGAAATGGAGTCTTGATTTTTCAATCAGGACTCCATAAATAATTAAGGAGGTTTTATTTATGCCGAATCGCAGAGTAGTTGTGACCGGATTAGGTGCAATTACAGCTATTGGTAACGATCTGGATACATTTTGGAATTCCCTTATAAATGGGAAAAACGGAATAACAAAAGTTACTCGGTTTGATGTTGATGACTATTCTTCACAAATAGGTGCTGAAGTAAAAAATTTTGAGGTTGATAAATATATTGATCCCAAGAAATCAAGGCGTATGGATTTATTTACTCAATATGGAATCGGTGCTTCTGAAATGGCGATCCAGGATGCCGGGCTGAATACTGATAAAGAAGATCCGGTTCGAGTTGGAATAGTAATAAGTTCCGGTATTGGGGGAATGAATATTTACCATACCGAACACGAAAAGCTCCTTAACCGGGGACCGAAAAGAGTATCTCCTTTTTTTATACCAATGATGATTCCTGATATAACAGCTGGTTATGTTTCTATCCGGTACGGCTTTTTAGGACCTAATTATGCTACAGTTTCTGCTTGTGCTTCCGGTGCACATGGCATAGGAGTTTCTTACCTTCATATTCTTAATGGTGATGCCGATGTTATGATTACAGGGGGCACTGAAAGTGTCATAACAGAAATGGCTTATGCTGGATTTTGCCGAATGAAGGCTCTTTCAACCCGTAATGATGATCCCCAGCATGCCAGCCGTCCTTTTGATAAAAACAGGGATGGATTTGTTATAGGTGAAGGTGCTGGAATAATAGTTTTAGAGGAACTGTCGCATGCCAAAAAAAGAGGAGCTAAAATCTATGCAGAACTTGCCGGTTTTGGTTGTACTGGTGATGCTTACCATATAACCGCTCCTCATCCTGAAGGTAAGGGCGCTGCTCTGGCTATGAAAAAAGCACTGGAAACCGCAAACATAGATATACAAGATGTAGACTATATAAATGCTCATGGTACTTCAACACCCCCGAATGATCCCATGGAAACTAAAGCTATAAAAAGTGTTTTCCAAAATTATGCTAAAAAAGTAGCTGTTAGTTCAAATAAGTCCATGATTGGTCATTTACTGGGTGCTTCTGGTGCAGTTGAATTTATTTCAACTGCTAAAACAATAGAACAGGGAATTGTACCACCTACTATAAACTATGAAGTACCGGATCCGGAATGTGATCTGGATTATGTTCCCAACAATTCACGAGAACTAAAAATAAAAGCAGCTTTGACTAATTCCTTTGGATTTGGGGGACATAATGTCTCCTTAGCTTTAAAGCAATTTAAAGAATAATTGTATTTTAATAAACCCTTAAGAACGGTTATCTGATGTATAAAGTCATTTTATACATGTATAAAATAATTTAAAATATATCATTAAGATTGATTTTAAATAATATAAGAAGATATTTAATAAAAAAAACACGAAGTCAGTCGAAAAATATTTTTGACAGATTATTTCGTGAAATAAATTATACATTTAAAAATCCCTCTTTATTAAAAAAAGCAATGACTCATCGTTCTTATCTGAATAATGATATGAAACGTAATGAGTCTAATGAAAGGCTTGAATTCTTAGGTGATGCTGTTTTGGATTTAGTGGTATGTGAGGAATTTTATAAACTTTTTCCTGAAAAAGATGAGGGAGATTTAACCAAATTAAAATCTTTATTTGTAAACCGGGAAGCTCTGGCAGTCAAAGCCAGAAATATTAATTTAAATAACTATATATTATTAAGTGAAAGTGAAGAACAATCCGGAGGTCGTGAGAGAGATACAATATTATCCGACTCCCTGGAAGCACTGGTTGGTGCTATATATATGGATGGGGGATTAGGCAATGCCAGAAAGTTTATAATGAAATTCATCATTAAAGATGTCAATAAATTTCAGGTTGAGCCCATACCGGTTAATTATAAGAGTATGTTGTTAGAATATTTTCAAGAAACAATACAGTCTGTACCAGAGTATTGTATTATAAACGAAGTTGGTCCTGATCATAATAAAACATTTACAGTTGAAGTTTTTGTTAAGGGAAAAAGCTATGGAAGTGGAATTGGTAAGAGTAAAAAAAAGGCAGAACAAAATGCTGCTCATGCTGCAGTAGTGAAAATTGGGTTGGTAAATGAGTAAAAGATAAGGAGTAAGTGAATGAATTATTTTTTTACAGAAGATGAAATAAAAATTCGTGAAACAGCCAAACAGATTGCTGAAGAAAAGATTGCCCCGATCGCTATACAATGTGATAAAGAAGAAAAGTTTCCCTGGGAAATAATGGAAATATTGGCTGAAAAAGATTTTTTCAGAATTTTTTTGGATAAAAAATATGATGGCCTTGGTCTGGGAACCATGGGATTGGTAATAGCTACTGAAGAACTCTCTAAGGCCTGTGGAGGAATTGCTCTTGGTTTTGCAGGTACTGCGTTAGGTTTAATGCCTCTTCTTATCGGAGGATCTGAGGAACAAAAAAGGAGATATCTGCCAGAAATTGCTTCCGGAAAAGCTCTAGCAGCTTATGGACTAACAGAACCTGATGCTGGTTCTGATGTTGCTTCAATAAAAACCAGAGCCCAGAAAGATGGTGATTATTATGTATTAAACGGTATGAAACATTTTATTACTAACGGCGGAATTGCAAAATATATGTCTGTTTTTGCTATAACAGACCCGACAAAAGGAAGTCGGGGGGCTTCTACATTCTGGGTTGAAGATGGTACTCCTGGATTATCATATGGAGAAAAGCTTGAAAAATTAGGGATCAGAGGATCCGTAACCGGAGAATTGATTTTTGAAGATTGCCGTGTTCATAAAGACAATCTTATAGGGAGAGAAGGAATGGGTTTTATTTTAGCAATGAAAACTTTTGATAATTCCAGACCAGGTGTTGCAGCACAGGCACTTGGAATAGCCCAGGGTACTCTTGATCAAACTATTAATTTCTGCCGTGAATTTAAACGATCCGGATATCCTCTTGCACATTTTCAGGATATTCAGCTTAAACTTGCAGATATGGCTACAGAGATCGAAGCAGCTCGTTCCTTAATATACTCTGTATCCAGAGCCATGGATAGAGGGGAAAAAGATATTTCACGTACCTCAGCAATGTGTAAATTGTATGCATCTGATGTTGCTACAAAAGTTACAAATGCAGCTGTTTCAATTTTAAGTGAATATGGAGTGACTGATAAATATCCAGTTGAAAAGAATATGAGAGATGCCAAGATAACTCAAATATATGAAGGTACCAATGAAATCCAGCGATTAATCATAGCCAGAGATATTATTAAAAAGGCAGCTTCAAAAAAACATTAAATTATAAAAATAACAATTATTTTAATTGTTATTTTTATAATCAGTTTTTCTGTAAATTTTTAATGTTTTGAAAACTTTAATCTTTTCGAGGGATTTTCGGTTAAAATCAGAAATATTATCAATTGGTTTATGAGAAGATTCTCTTAATGGTGAGAATTTTACAGCAATCCCACCACTTGTAGATAATGCTATTTTTAATGAATCATCAACATTCACAGAATAAGTACCAATTTCATATTTAGTTGGATTCTCAAAAAGACCTGTATTAATATCATCACAATAAATTTCTGCAATATATTCTTTATCATTGTTAAGAAAATCAAGAGGCACAGTCAACAGACGGGGATATTCATCTGTTATACCTCCTAAAAACCATTGATTTTTGTATTGTCTCGCCATAACGATATAATTACCAATTTCTGAAGTTAATACTTTGGTATCATCCCAGGTTACCGGAGCATCCTGAATGAATGTAAAGGCAGGATGGTTTTTATAATTTTCTATCAGATCAGCAGCCATTTGCAAAGGACTGTATAGAATTACATAATACGCAAGCTGTTTTGATAATGTGGTCCATACACGGTTGTTTTGTTGATATTTATTGAAATACAGATCGAAAATCCCCGGAGTATAGTCCATAGGCCCAGCTAAAAAACGGGTAAAAGGAAGGATGGTGGTATGTTCTGGGGGATTACCGTTACTCCAGGCATTGTATTCCATTCCCTGCCCGCCTTCCCTGGTCATCATATTCGGATAGGGACGACTTATTCCGGTTGGTTTAATTGGTTCATGAGCATCGATCATGATTTTGTAATCAGCAGCCTTTTTTACAACTCTGCGGTAATGATTTACCATCCACTGACCATGGTGATGTATTCCTTCAGGTGATATCCCGCCTGCATATCCTGTTTTTATATAGGAAATTCCAAGATTTTTATAGAACGTAAAGGCTTCATCCATTTGTTTTTCGTAATTTGGTACATTACCGCCGGTTTCATGATGTCCAATAAGTTCAACCCCTTTCTCTTTGGCATATTGGGCAATTTTTTCAATATTAAAATCCGGATAAGAGGTAGTATAGTGTTGGACAGTTTTCTCTGATCCCCAGGACTCCCAGCCAAGATTCCATCCTTCTATAAGAAGACCTTTAATATTATTATCAGCAGCGAAATCAATATATTGTATGGCATTATCAGTTGTTGCACCATGTTTGGGACCTATATACCAGGTGTTTTTTCTTATGTGCATTCCCCACCAGATTCCTATATACTTCATAGGTTTAATCCAGGCAGTATCTTTCAGTTTACAGGGTTCATTCAGATTCAATATAATATCTGAAGTAATCAGGTCACCAGGAGTACTGCAGATTTGTATGGTCCTCCAGGGAGTCTTCATGGGTAAGAATGATTTTACTTTAATGCCGTCAGGCCACGGTACAAGATTAGATTTCAATCTGAACGTAGAATTTTGTGATTTCTCTAAGGTCATTCCGGCATAATTGGTCAGATCTGCTTCATGAATACTGATATATACATCATTGTAGGTTTTCATAGTAAGTGGAGTATTGGCAGAATTTAATTCCTCAAGTCTAGTGGTTTTGTATAGATGTTCATAACTATCAAAGTCTGCTGGATACCACCAGACAGTGTGGTTATCAGTCAGATTAAATTCAGTAACTTCTGAAGTGATATTCACTGAATCAATATCAGTCTGTTCAGGCAATACATATCTGAATGCTGCTCCATCATTATAAGCACGGAATATTATTTTCATGGTTCGTTTTAATTCTGTGGTTTCTTTTAAGGTTATTGTCATCTCTTTATAATGATTTTGAATTATTTTTTTGATTCCCCATACCGGAGACCAGGAGTCATTTTTATTATGAAAAGATGTTTTTTCTATCTGAAAGTTTTTTTGCATAGGAGGGATGTTTTTAAAATAAAACCCTAAAGCAGAAGTATCAATTATTGTTTGTTTATTATATTCTATCCTATAAGTGGGAATAGAATTAGTTAAGCTGAAATGTACAGCGATGCTGCCATCAGGAGAAGTAATTGATTGAGCCGATGTTGATTGCATGCAGCTTACTGATGATAATAAAAAGATTAAGATTAAAACAGAAACAAAATAAATAACTATAGGTTGCATTCTCATTATACTATCCTTTCAGGATTTATTGTAGTGTCAAAAGTTTTAGATTTATTTTTATTTAACTTGTTTATTTTCATTTATTTGTATAATATAAGGCTTGCCTCCCCCATTTAGAGAGGCATTTTATTGTCCATTTAACCTCA